>Ga0105099_10000002_pt1 | contig 248377 bp, 251 predicted proteins | sample PPLLak3cmMay2015_2_FD_79138 | JGI IMG/M metagenome (GOLD analysis project Ga0105099, IMG submission 79138) | Freshwater sediment microbial communities from Prairie Pothole Lake near Jamestown, North Dakota, USA - PPLs Lake P8 Core (1) Depth... | ecosystem: Environmental > Aquatic > Freshwater... | reverse complement strand
TCACTACTCAATCTGCGCCAGTTAATAACACGACAGTCAGTGCTGAATCAGGTTTTACTACCCTGACGGCGCCTGTTGATAATACGGCAGTTAGCAGCGAGAATTCTTTCACTACTCAATCTGTGCCGGTAGACAACACGGCTGTTAGTCTGGAGAATTCCTTCACCACTTTAGCTGATGATACGATGATCAGCGCCGAATCAAGTTTTAATACTTTGCCGGGCGAAAGCAGTGAGATCAGCGTTGAAAATTCTTTTACCACTTTGCCTGTTGACAACACTACCGTCAGCGGCGAATCAAGTTTTGATACTTTGCCGGTTGTTGTCGACAATACGGCCATTAGCGCTGAAGGCTCTTTCTCCACTTTGGGCAATCCGATCGACAATACGGCTGTCAGCAATGAGGGTTCCTTTACCACTTTGGGCAACCCAATCGACAATACGACCATTAGCGCTGAAGGCTCTTTCTCCACTTTGGGCAATCCGATTGACAATACGACCATTAGCGCTGAAGGCTCTTTCTCCACTTTGGGCAATCCGATTGACAATACCACGATCAGCGCCGAAGCAAGTTTTGATACTTTGCCCAGCGACGAACCTGACCCAGATCATCATCCTTCAAGAAGAGGCAGCCGCGTTGGCAGTGCTCCGGCCCCAACTGTTCCTTATAGCTGCCAAATTTTCTTAAAGCAGTTTATCAAATACGGTGAACCCAATAACCGTTATGAGGTTTTCAAACTTCAAGCTTTTCTCCGTGTCTTTGAAGGTTTTACTAATCTGAAATTGACCGGTGTTTATGATAAAGCAACTTTGGCCGCAGTAGAAATCTTCCAAAAGAGATATAGCCGCGATGTTTTGGGTCCTTGGGGAATAACCGATTCCACCGGCTATGTTTACATCACCACCAGAATGGCAATCAATAATATCTATTGCGCCCGCGATACTAAAAATGATCTCAATTTGCGCAACCTTTTGGCTCATGTGTATGAAGAAGCTACCGGTTTAGAACTGGAGGCGTCGGCTCCAGAGGATGATTATTCGGGTTATTATATTTTAGCGACAACATCGGCTGCCTCGGCGCCAGTTTTAAGGAGCAGCTTGCTCTTTGCCGGTCTGGGCACTTTGATTGATTTCGTCTTTAAAAATTTCTGCTGGTTACTGAATTTACTTCTCTTGATGCTGGTCTTCTTTCTTCTCTGGCTGATTTGGCTCTTAGAGAAAAGGCCGATTGGCAAAAATGTCAAAAATATTGGCGAGTCAACTATTCCCAGCAACTTCGGCGTAATTTCTCTGGAAGAAGTCTTAAACGAAGAGGATGAGGCGGCCTTGGCGGCTCTTATCGGAGAAGAGGAAGAGGCAATTCCGGCAGCCAACAATAATCCAGAGCAAGAAGCAATTCCTCTCGGTCCCGCTTCTTCAGACAAAGTTGAAGAAGAGGCAAAACTGGAGAAAGGGGAGGATATTTAGCCAGCAAAACTAGCAAACAAAAACAGCGCTCCGCTTAACCGACTTTTGGTCGGAAGCGGAGCGCTTGTTGGTTTGGGCTCTCGGGCTAGAGGTTCAGCCCGAAAGCGGCGGCGATCATGGCCAAGATAGCCAAGACGGCTGCCAGGAACCCGGACAAAAAATCGTGGTCGGATTCGAAGGGGTTGTCTGATTTCATTGTTCCTTCCTTTCTCTTTTTGTCTGTATTTTGTGAGGGTTGAACAACACTATCCTATTTATTTCTGGCATTTTTCTATCATACTGTCAAATCTGTAGATATTGACAAGTCTCTATAAATCTATTAGGAATATAGTCAGATCTTGATAAGGATGAAATTGGCCGGCTTGCCTGTTGTAGGCTGGCCAATTCGTTTTTGACAAACAAGGAACTCTCCGCTCAGAGAGCGGAGAGGAAAGGAGAGGTTATGAAGAAGTCTCTGTTCGTAGTTGTAATTGCCGCCGCAGTAGCGGTAACGGTAACCGGTTGCAAACCGGTGCCACTCACGGTGGGGATCACTTCGCCGGCGGCCGGCGCCCAATTCTACGTGGGCGACCCGGTGCAGTTCATCGGGTCGATCACAGGCGGTTCCGGCACCTACTGGGTGCGCTGGAGCTGGCCGGACGGGACGAATACCGTCATCTTCGGCCAAGGAGCTGGCCCGACGGTTATCCGCGTGTTCTCCGAGCGCACAGGAGTTGTGCGATTCGAAGCCTACGACGAGGCCTGCGAGAAGTCTTACGGCTCGGCCGAAGTCACTATCTCGGTGATAGCTCGACCGGGAGGTGAAGGCGAAGGAGAAGGCGAGGGCGAAGGCGAGGGAGAAGGCGAACCGCCAATCGTGAACATCGTCGCCCCCCAAGGCGGCGAGCAGTTCGCGGTCGGCGAGCAAGTCTACTTCGCCTGTTCGGTGCAAGGGCTGGGCCCCTTTGCTTACTCGTGGGATTTCCATGATGGATTTCCCAACGAGACTCTGCCCACCTTTTACACCTCGTTTTTCGGGGAGGGACCGGTAACTGTCGATCTGACAGTTACCGATCGGAATGGCTTGTGCGGCACGGATGCCGTGGCCTTCCTCATTGTTCCTGGAGGCGAAGGTGAGGGCGAGGGTGAAGGCGAGGGCGAAGGAGAAGGCGAGGGCGAAGGTGAAGGCGAGGGTGAAGGTGAAGGTGAAGGCGAGGGTGAAGGCGAACTGGCTGTTGTCGTTAACAGCCCTCCGGATGGATCCGTTTTCACAGCGCCTACCACGACCGTGGTGAGCGCCAATGTCACTGGCTGCCCCGACCATCAGATCAGGGTGGTTATGGTCTCTCCCGAGGGCGATGTCTACTCGACGACGGTCGTACCGCCGGCGGTGGTAGATCATGAATTCTCCCTGACCCTTCTGGGTACAGGGTGGTTCTCGATTCGCCTGGTCGACCTCTCCACCCAGGAGGTGGTGGAGACGACCCGGGCAGTTACAGTTCAGTGAGTTTTACCTTGTTGTTTACACGGCCCCGGTCTACCTTCGGTAGATCGGGGCCTTATTAATTTTGTTGACAGCTAAAACTATCTATGATAGGAATGTGTTTGTTGCAAGTTTTTCGATTATTATCAGCGGCCCATAAGGCCATAATTATCAATAAATTATTTATGGATAAATTTGTTAAATTAGGCGGAATTCTGGTCATTTTGATGCTTGTTTTGGGAGTAGCGACTATCGCTTCAGCTCAGGCGGCTCTGACTGCCAGCATTACCGCTCCAACTAGCGGAGCCAGCTTTACCGTTGGCCAAACTGTTACTTTAAGTGGCGCAGCTGCCGGCGGTACCGGCACCTACCCGTCCTTCCGCTGGTCATTCAGCGACGGAACAGCTTCTAAGATCGGACAGAATCAAACTGTCTCTTTTGCTACTGCCGGTAACAAGATCATTACCCTAACTGTTACCGATAGCAATGGCGATCATGCGGTTGCCACTGTTAATGTCACAATTAGCACTGGTGGCACCCAAAAGCCGGTCATTACCAATATCAATGTCGGCAATATTACCCAAACCAGTGTTACCATCACTTGGACGACTGACATTGTTGCTTCTAGTCGAGTGATCTATGACACTACCAGCCATACTGATATCAGTGGTGAGACTGCTCCAAACTTCGGTTATGCCGCTTCCACTCCGACTACCGATGAAACTACTAAGGTCACCAGCCACTCAGTAACTATTTCTGGCCTTAATCCGGGTACCCACTATTATTTCCGCGTGATTTCTCAAAGCTAATTTCCAGCTTGCAAAAAATTGCTCCGCTGATTTTATTGGCGGGGCGATTTTTGTTATGATTGGCAAATGCAATTAAAAAAGAATTTTCCTTTGGCTCAAATCACCACTTTTAAGCTTGGTGGACCGGCCAGATTTTATTTTAAAACTACTAAACCAGAAGAAGTGGTGGCCGGCATTATTTCGGCCAGAGAAAAAAACTTACCCTACTACCTAATTGCTGGCGGGAGCAACACGGTTTTTAGCGATCAGGGTTTCACTGGTTTGGTCATTCATTTTCAAAAAAATAAAATTTCCGATGAGGGGGTCATCTTTTCTGGTCAGCGAGTTGTCGTCTCAACGGGCATTAATTTGTCGAAATTTGTCGAGATAACTTGTCGTCAAAGTCTGGCTGGTTTGGAGAAATTGGCCGGCATCCCGGGTTGCGTGGGCGGCGCCGTGGTGGGGAATGCGGGCGCCTATGGCGAATATCTCGGGGATGTTGTGGAGTGGGTGGAAGTCTTTGATGGTGAACGAATTAGGCGAATAAAAAAAAGTGATTGCGGGTTCGCTTACCGCCAAAGTATTTTTAAAAAAAGCGATTGGTTTGTTATCAAAGCTTGCTTAAAGCTGAAAAAAGGGGAGGCGAAAAAATTAGTGGCTGAGGCCGAACAAATTACCAAGATGCGTTGGCAGAAATTTGGGCGACATCCGGTTTGCGCGGGAAGCTTTTTTAAAAATGTTGAAGTCGCCAAACTTTCGCCAGAAATTTTAAAAAAGATAGATCAGACAAAAATCGTCAGCAAACAAATTCCTGTTGGTTATTTATTGGGCGAAGCGACCAAAAATAAAAAATTAAAAGTTGGCGGAATTGAGATGGCATCTTTCCATAACAACTTTTTGCTTAATGATGGCACTGGCACAACCAAAGATTTATTAACTCTTGCCAAAAAATTAAAAGCACTTGTCCACCGAAAATTTGGAATTGAGCTAGAAGAAGAAGTTCGTTTCGTATTATAATAGAGATTAGTTATTACTAATCTAAAAAATATTATGAAAAAAACTTCTCTCGTTATTCTTGTTGTGGTCGGAATTATTATTGGTTTGTCCGTGGCTTTAGTACTTGGACAAATCATTTTTCCGAACAATAGCCAGATTTTAAATCTCAAAAGTTTGGTGACTGGTGGCGGTTCAATCTCAGTTGATCGAGCGATGGCTGAACCTTCGGCCATGATGGCTGAGTCTTTGGTGGTTGGCGATTCTGTTGGTGTGTCAGTAGCCGAACGTAAGGTTATTAAAAATGGTTATCTTGATATCCTGGTTGCAACAGCCGAAGATACCGTCGCTAGCATCAAAGTTCTTGCCGAGCAAGCCAAGGGCTTTGTTAGTAGTTCCGAAATCTATGAAACTTCTCCAGGGGTCAAATCCGGTTCGATCACCATTCGCGTGCCCGCTGATAAATTTGATATTTTAATGCTGGCGATCAAGGAATTGGCTGTCAAAGTAGAAAAAGAGAATATCAATTCCAGCGATGTGACTGAACAATCAATTAATCTCAATTCCCGTTTGAAAAATTTTGAGTCTGAAGAGGCGCAATATCTTGCGATTTTGAAGAAGGCGGAGAAAGTAGAAGAAATTCTTAATGTTACTCGTCAGCTTAATGAAGTTCGCAGTCAGATTGACAGCCTTGAATCACAATTAAAGTACTTGAATAGTCAGGTTGAGATGTCGACCATTACGGTTAATCTCACGGCCGAGAAGGACATTAGCATCTTAGGTCTCCGTTGGACACCACTGGCCACCATCAAACAAGCTGTTCGTTCTTTACTTGATGGTCTGGTCAATTATGCCAATATGATTATTGCCATTGTTATTTTCTTGCCGGTTGTTGCTCTCTGGATTGTAACTATTTTGATTGTCATTTGGTTGATCTGGCGAATTGCGAGACTAATTAAAACCAAGAAAATAGCTTGTCCAATTGCCTGTTCTACCAAAAAACTAGCCAAAAAATCTTCTCCTAAAGTCTAACTTCTCTTTCAATTTTCTTTATGTATAATTAGTTCTATGACATATAAGCCAACGATTGGTCTGGAGATTCATGTGGAATTAAAAACGGTAACCAAGATGTTTTGCCGCTGTCAGAATGACCCTGATGCCGAAAATCCCAATTCCAATATTTGTCCGGTCTGTACGGCGCAACCCGGGGCTCTGCCGGTAATCAATAAAGAAGCGGTTAAACAAATCTTGCGCGTGGGCGCAGCGGTGGGCGGCACCATTGCCGACTTTACTGAATTTGACCGCAAGAATTATTTTTATCCCGATATTCCCAAAGGTTATCAGATCAGCCAGTATAAGTACCCACTGATTTCTGGCGGCAAATTAAATGAAGTTGAAATTACGCGAGTTCACTTGGAGGAAGACACCGCCAAATCTTTCCATAATGATCAAGCTGGCGAGAGTTATATTGATTTCAACCGTTCGTCGGTACCTTTAATGGAATTGGTAACCGAACCGGTAATTCATGACGGCAAGACAGCGGCCGCTTTCGCCAAAGAATTACAGCTGTTGCTGCGTTATCTTGGAGCTTCAGAAGCTAGCATGGAGAAAGGGCAGATGCGCATTGAAGCCAACATCTCCGTTTCGCCAGATGAGACTCTGGGGACAAAAGTCGAAGTAAAAAATCTTAATTCTTTTAAGTCGGTTGAGAAAGCGATTGATTTTGAAATTGAGCGACAGCTTAAAGAATTAGAAAGGGGGGGTAAAATAGAACAAGAGACCAGAGGCTGGGACGAGAACAAGCAAATTACTTTCAGCCAGCGCAAGAAAGAATCGTCCCATGATTATCGCTATTTCCCCGATCCGGATTTGCCAAAACTTTTTATTAGCGAGATCTCCGAATTCCAGAATATCAAAGAAACCTTGCCCGAATTGCCGTGGCAAAGACGTCAGCGTTTTGCCGAAGTCTTCGGCTTGAAGCCGGAAGATGTGGAGGTTTTTGTCCAAAACAATCAATTGGCTAATTTTTTCATTGAGGTGGCCTCGGGTTTTGATTTAACTCTGGAAACGGCCAAGGCCTATCTCCAATCGGCAGCCAACTATATTACCACTGATATTTTGGGCTTGGCGGCTACGCCGGAAGAATTTATCTTACCTTCGGCCGAGGCTTATGCCGATTTAATCAAAATGGTTGGCGATGGGGAAGTGTCATCGCGTGGCGCCAAAGATATTTTGTCGGTGATGTTGCAAGAAGGCGGTGAGCCGAGAAAAATCGCTGAAGCCAAAAACTTGTTCCAAGTTCACGATGAGGGGGTGATTGAAGCCATTGTTGATAAAGTTATTGCCTCTAACCAAGCCGTGTTTGAAGAATACAAGGGCGGCAAAGAAAAATCTCTGCAATTCTTGATCGGTCAAGCGATGAAAGAGAGTCAAGGCTCGGCTAATCCAGCCATACTCAAAAAACTGTTTACTGAGAAGACAAAATAGACTATAGCCGTTAGTTATTGACAGATAGACCAAAGAGATGTATAATTAAAGCAGATGAAAGTGGAGTGTTAGCCTTGTGGCGAAACGCAAAACTTTTGAAAACAAAAGCAGAAAGGAAACGTCCCATGGACACACCCTTGATCAAACGCGCTTACAACCTTGGGTTGAAGGCCGTCCCGAACTTCGCCGAAGCCCTTGGGGAGGAACAAATCGCTTATTACGAGAATCATTTGGGAGAACTTCGAGAAGCTATTCGCCGTGGCTTTGTTCTTCCTGTCGCCGAGCCGGTAGCGCAAACTGACCTGCCTGCCGAAGTCTTGACGCAGGTGGGGAAATTCGCCCTGCTCGTCGATCTCGGCATCATCACGGTGCCCGACGACTATGATCACGCGACTTGTCTTGCCAAGTTCTTCGAGAGACATCAGGGTGGTAAAAAGAAGTCGTTCTATTACTACAACAATGACATCACCGATGCCCACTTCCCGAATCCGACCCGTATCTTGAAGTCGGGCGACAAGCTCCACGTTCGCGCGTTCAAGCAAGTCGTTGGCGGGACCACCACCTCTGAAGAGCGGATGGCGTTCTTGGCCACCCAAAAGGCCATCCACACCGGCGCACAGGGCGCGTCCCTCATCTTCGATCAGAAGCGTGACCAACTGCCGAAAGGTAAGTGGTATGCTTCCTTCGATGGAAAGGATCGTCTCTGGGCAGATGTCGACGGCGACCACAGGGTGCCGTTCGTGGACGCTTACTCGGATGGAGGCTTCGTCTTCGACCTTGGCCTCCTCGAGGATGTCTGGAGCGACTACAGTGCCTTCTTCTGCTTCTGCGACGTCGAGTAGCCCTTGGGAACTTGGACACTCGTTAGTTCTTCGGGTCTTATTTATCCGCCGTAGCCTTTGGCGGAGGCGGAGACCCTTTGAGCCCTTGCTTCACTGCGAGGGCTCAATTTTTTTATCTAAATTTTGTATAATGATGTCCAGAACCTAGATAGCGCATGCGGCCACGGTTTCATGCCATCGAATTCTCGTTTAAGGGATCAGCGAGCGGTTCGTCGGGTATGACCTTACGGACGGGGGCTGCCTTTCATGAAAAAATCAAATAAGTCGGTGCGATGTGCTAGCGAGTATAAGACTCGGAGTAAAATTCAAAAGGGAGCCGGTGCTCTTCTTGGTGGAATAGGAGGCACATCGTACATTGCTGATGAGGTATGTCGACGGCAACCACAGGGTGCCGAACGTGAACGCTAACTCGGATGGAGACTTCAACTTCAACCTTGGCAACCTCGAGAATGTCTGGAACGACAACAATGCCTTCTTCTGCTTCTGCAACTCAAATGATTTCTCCCACTACTTATTAGTGGGAGTTTTGTCTCCAAGGTTTTTCTTCCAGCCTCCAAGCATGCGGCCGATTTCATCAAGTAGGAGAATAAGTCCACCGTAGCTTTTATGGTCAATGACTTTATTTTCCCAACTTAATTGCAGGAAAAATTTAAGCAGATCAGATTTTGCGATTGCCTGGGATACTAGCGATAGTTTCTCGAATTTGTCATAGGCAAAACAAGCTCGGAATATGAGCTCGAGAAGTGAGAGAAAAATATCATCAACTTTTGCACCGATTGTGTAGCGATCGACACGCTTTAAATTCACAATGGAGCTATGCCATAATTGGTAAGCTTCTTTTGTTCGAACAAGAACAAGTGGAATCGTTGGGGGGGGGGTTATTTACTGGTTTATGTTCACTCATACCTATAATTCTATCATTACGATCGAAAATTTACTCCTAACTTGGGAAAGATTTTTACGTGGCAAAAAACATAAGAAGGACGTTATAAAATTTCAAGCTGAACTTGCGACAAATATCGCCAATCTTTACACAGACCTGAAAAATAGAAAATATACACATGGCCGGTATTCAACATTTAATATTTCTGATCCAAAGCCACGCAATATTCATAAAGCCATAGTTCGTGATAGAGTCTTACACCATCTAATTTACAGAGAACTTTACTTGTATTTTCATATCAGGTTTATTTATGACTCGTATTCGTGTCGAATAAATAAAGGAACCCACCGGGCTCTCAATCGCTTCAGAGATTTTACCCGCGAGGTTTCTAAAAACCATACACACACCTGTTTTGTCCTTAAATGTGACATAAAAAAATTTTTTGCAAGCATCGATCACCTAGTTCTTATGAAAATTCTCAAGCGACACATTGCCGATCCCGACATCCTCTGGCTTATCAACCAAGTGATCTCAAGTTTTCACACTGCAGATTCAAGCGTCGGATTACCACTCGGTAATCTTACATCGCAACTTCTATCAAATGTGTATATGCACGAATTAGATATGTATCTTAAGCAAGAGCTTAGGGTTAAATGCTATATTCGTTATGCCGACGATTTCGTGATCTTATCTGACAGCCGAGAATATCTTAATGATATTCTGTCAAAATTAAGTGTTTTTTTAAATGAAAAGCTGCATCTTACGCTTCACAAAAATAAGGTGTATATAAAGACTTATAGTTCGGGGGTGGATTTTCTCGGCTGGGTACACTTCCCGCATCATCGGCAGATTAGAAATGCCACTAAGAAAAAAATAGTTCGCAAGATGAAAGGCTATCCGAAACGAGGAACAATTAGTTCATATCGAGGCCTTTTAGGGCACGGAAATACATATAAAATAAGGAGACAAATAGGGCTAGAAATCTAGAATTCAAGGCTCTTCTTTTGTTAAAATTGTTTGTCTGCTAAAATTAATTGATTAGCAATTTAATTTTTTAATAATTTTATGCGTAAAGTTAAAGTGGCAATCAACGGCTTCGGCCGCATCGGCCGAGCTTTCTGCCGTCAGGCGATTAAGAATCCTAATGTCGAAATTGTCGCGATTAACGATCTGGGCGATCTCGATAATTTGGCTTATCTTCTAAAATACGACAGTGCTTACGGCAAATTTCCTGGCACCATCACAAGCGAAGTCGGGTTAATGGTTATTGACGGGCAAAAAATAAAGTTTGTTCAAGAAAAAGATCCGGCTCAATTGCCCTGGGGCGAATTGATGGTTGATGTTGTGGTAGAATCAACCGGCGTCTTTGAAACTTATGCCAAGGCCAAAGCGCACTTGGATGCTGGCGCGCGCAAAGTGGTGATTTCGGCGCCGGTTAAAGACGAACCTTTGTCGGGCATTCCGGGCGGCACTTTCTTAATTAATATTAATGATGAGAAATTGGAAGAGCAAGTAATGACCTCCAACGGTTCTTGCACTACCAATTGCGCCGCGCCGGTAATTAAGATTCTGGATGAGGCGATTGGAGTGGAGAAAGCCTTGCTTAATACCACTCACGGCTACACGGCTACGCAAAAGTTGGTGGATGTGGCTGACGCCAAGGATTGGCGACGGGGACGTGCCGGGGCGGTAAATTTAATCCCTTCAACCACTGGGGCGGCGATTGTCGTTGGCCAAGTGATACCTTCAATGCAAGGCAAGTTTGACGGCATTGCCGTGCGCGTGCCGGTAATTACCGGTTCAATGATTGATATCACTTTCATTGCCAAGAAAAACACGACAGTTGAAGAGGTAAATGCGGCCCTAGAAAAGGCGGCAGCTGATGCCAAGTGGGCCAAGACTTTTAGCGTTACCAAAGAAGCGCTAGTTTCATCCGATATTCTCGGCAGCCCGTTTGCGTCAATCGCTGATCTCTCTTATACCAAAGTGGTTGGCGGCAATCTTGTTAAAGTAATGTCTTGGTATGATAATGAAGCCGGCTACACTACCACTCTAGTTGAACATGTGATCAGATTAGGGCAATAATGCTATAATAAAATCAATATGAAAATCTACTTGGGCAGCGATCATGCCGGGTTTGACCTCAAAGAGGAGGTGAAGGCTTATCTTAAAGAAAAAGGCCTGAATGTCGAAGATGAAGGCGCTTTTGCCATTGATGCCGATGATGATTATCCGGATTATGTTAAAATTGTCGCTAAATTGGTGCAAAGCGACTCGGAAAGTCGAGGGCTGATTTTTGGCGGTTCCGGCCAAGGTGAGGCGATTTGTGCCAATCGCTTTAACGGAGTTCGTGCCGCCGTCTTTTATGGCGGTCCGTCCGATATTATTAAATTGTCGCGCGAGCATAATAATGCCAATGTTCTTTCACTTGGCGCCAGGTTTTTGAATTTCAATCAAGCCAAAGAGGCGATTGATTTATGGCTGGCGACTGATTTTTCCGGCGATGAAAAGCATGTTCGGCGAATCGGAGAGATAGACGATACTTCAAACTTGGGTCGCATTATTTAAATTTTGATTATGGCAGAGATTATACCTTCGATCATCGCTAGCGATTTTGCCGAGGTTAAGGAAAAAATTGCCAAACTTGAAGGTCTGGTCAATTGGGCTGAACTCGATATTATGGATGGCGTTTTTGTTCCAAATATATCATGGCAAGCTTTTGAAGACTTAAAAAATTTAGATGGGAAGATTAAATTGAGCGCTCATCTGATGGCGGAGAAATCGGAGACGATTATCGAGGACTGGCAGGAGGTAGTTGACCGCGTCATTGTTCATTACGAAGCGACTGGCGAACTGGATAAAATAATAGAAAATATTGGTTCGCATGTCAGCTTAGGTATCGCTCTAGAATTAGAAACACCAGTTGAGAAAATCTATCCGTATCTCGGCAAGATTAAATTAGTGCAATTAATGAGCATCGAGCGCGTGGGTTACTCGGGCGAAAAATTTGATGAACGCGTGTTCGAAAAAATTAAAACCCTAAAAACAAATTGGCCGGATGTTAAAATTATTATTGACGGTGGGATTGATCTCGCGATCGGCAAGCGCCTGATCGACGCCGGCGTGAGCGGCTTAGTGGTGGGCTCGCATATTTGGCAAGCGGAGAATATTGAAGAAGCGATTAAAAGTTTTCAATCGCTGTAATTTTAGATGATACTTACTGATGATAAGTTAAAATATCTCGAAGATATCGCCAAGAAAATCAGGCGTTCGATTATTTCAATGCTGGTGGAAGCAAAGTCTGGACATACCGCCGGGGCCTTGGGCATGACTGATATTTTTACCGCTTTATATTTTGGTCTCTTGAACCATGACCCAAAGAAACCGGATTGGGAGGAGCGGGACCGCTTAGTTTTATCTAACGGTCATATCTGCCCGGTGCTGTACGCTACTTTGGCCGAAGCCGGTTATTTTGATAAAAAAGAATTACTAACTTTGCGCAAATATGGTTCGCGCTTGCAGGGTCATCCTCATCGGGAATATTTTCCTCTCGCCGAGACCAGTTCCGGTCCCTTGGGCGAAGGTTTGGGCCAAGCGGTGGGTCTGGCGCTGGCGGATCGGATGGACCGCGGACGCACCTCGCAAAGATTTTTTTATTGCTTAATGAGCGACGGAGAATTGCAGGAGGGCAGCTCTTGGGAGGCGATCATGCTTGCGGGTAAAGAGTCTCTGCATAATCTGATTGCCATTGTTGACCGCAATAATATCCAGATCAGCGGGGTAACCGAGGATGTGATGCCGCTAGAACCTTTACGCCGTAAGTGGGAGGCGTTCAATTGGCAAGTGCAGGAAATCAACGGCCATAATTTTGAAGCGATTTTCAATGCGGTGGAGATGTCCAAATCCGTTTTTAATCGGCCGTCGGTAATTATCGCTCACACTACGCCCGGCAAAGGCGTGCCCGAATTTGAAGGCCGTTACGAGTGGCACGGCAAAGCGCCAGATAAGGAAGAGGGTAATAAAGCGATGAAAGAAATATGAATAATTTAAACCCAAAACTTTACGATCTTAATGTTGAGCAAAAGGCCACGCGCGAGGGGTTTGGCGAGGGGCTGATTGAAGCGGCGGAGAAGGATAAAAATATTGTCGGCCTCTGCGCCGATTTGCGGGAATCAACTAAGATGGAAGAATTTTCCCGGCGCTTTCCTAAGCGCTATATTGAGCTGGGCGTGGCCGAGCAAAACTTGGCGACGGTGGCGGCGGGGATGGCCGCGATGGGCAAAATTCCCTTTATGGCTTCTTATGCTGTTTTTTCTCCCGGGCGCAATTGGGAGCATATTCGCACAACCATTTGTTACAACAATGTTAACGTCAAAATCGCGAGTACTCATGCCGGTTTGAATGTCGGTCCCGATGGCGGGTCGCACCAAATGCTCGAAGACATTGCTTTAACCAGAGTTCTTCCCAAGATGACAGTGGTTGTACCTTGCGACGCAATTGAAGCGAAGAAGGCGACACTCGCTATTGCTCAAACTATCGGTCCAACTTACCTGCGCCTGACACGGGAAAAGAGCCCGGTGATTACTACCGCAGATACGCCTTTCGAAATTGGCAAGGTTAATGTTTTAGTTGAGCCGGAAAAGCCAGAAGCAGTAATCATTGCTTGCGGGCCGTTGGTTTATAATTCTTTAATGGCCGTGCGCAAATTGGAACGTGAAGGGATCAAAGTGATGGTAATCAATAATCACACTATTAAACCATTGGACGAGAAAACGATTTTAGAGTCAGCGCAGAAGGCGGGTGCAGTAGTAACGGTTGAAGAGCACGAACAAGCCGGTGGAATGGGTAGCGCTATTGCCGAACTTTTAGCAAAAAATTATCCTGTGCCAATAGAGTTTATTGGCGTGGCCGATCGCTTTGGCCAATCCGGCGAATCGGCCGAACTCTTGGCTCATTATGGTCTGGATACGGATGGTATCGTTGAAGCAGCCAGAAAAGTGATTAAGAGAAAAATTTAAATTGCCAGTGCGATAAAATTTTTTGTTTTCTGCGCCTTTTCGATCTGTTCTTTTGTCAGCAGGCCATCATGGGGGCCGATTTTGGTGACCACCGAGGCGGCATTGATCGCACCCCAGGCTAAAGCTGTCGGCATATCTTGCCCGTAGAAAATGGCCGAGAGACAGGCAGAAGAGAAAGCATCACCGGCGCCGGTTCGCTCTAGGGTTGATCCGAAATCTGTAAAAACTGGTATCTGCCAAAAATTATTATTTGCATCCAGACAGTAGGCACCATTTTCACTATCAGTGACAACGGCAATTTTGGGACCCAATTTTTTAATACTGGCCAAGAGATCTTTTATTTCTGAACCGGGTCGATTGGTAATTTTCTCTGCTTCTTGGCGATTGCAAAAAATAATTTCTGTTCGAGCATAAATATTCTTTAGAGCCTCAGTTCCGAGTTTGATTTGAAAAGTTCCCGGACTAAAAGCCAGTTTAGTCTCTGAATGGGCGTCTAGCCAGGAGATTATTTCTTGGTGTAGCGACAAATCATTGTCGCTGACTGATGACAGATAAATCCAATTCGGGGTTTCCAATTGAGATGGCCAGCGATAGACGAACTTCTCATGCTTGACTAAGATCGTCCGGTCGTTTTGATACCAGAGGACATAATTATAATTGGTTTGGGCGTCAGTTTGTGTGCTGACCAACTCAATATCCACTCCAGATTCTTGAAGGGTAGCGATAGTTTCTTGACCATGCTTATCGTTACCGACTTTGGATAAATAAGAAGTCTTTAACCCCAATTTGGCGGCACTGATGGCGGTGTTGGAGCTATTGCCGCCGGCCGGAATCTCCGTAACCGATTCGTAAGGTATCTTAGCGGCAAACTTCATGCAGATTTTGCATTCTGGGCGGTCGATTTCACAGTTTAATTCAGCTTCGCTTAGTTTGATAAAAGCATCGGTAGCGTTATCGCCAATGGTAACTAGATCAAATTTTGTCATATGTTATGATTATAATATGAAAAGTCTCAAAGAGACAATTTTAGAAGCCAGCGAGAAAAAAATAGCCATTGGCCACTTTAATATCTCTAATCTTGAGGGCTTGTGGGCCATTTTTCGAGCGGCCAAAGATTTGTCTATACTGAGCGGAATCGAAGTACCGATACTTATTGGTGTTTCCGAAGGAGAACGAGATTTTATCGGCGTGCGCCAAGCCCGGGCCTTGGTCTCGAGTATCCGCGATGAATATAATTATCCGATTTGGCTATCGGCTGACCATACCTATTCACTGGAGCGGGCCAAAGAGGCGATTGATGCTGGTTATGATTTGATCGTTTTTGACCGAGCCGAATTGCCGCTGGAAGAAAATATTGCCGAAACGAAAAAATGCGTGGATTATGCCCGTAGCGTTAATCCGGAAATATTAATTGAAGGGGAATTGGGTTATATTGGCAAATCGTCAAAGATGCTCGAAGATATTCCCGAGGGAGCGGCCCTAAGCGAAGAGGCGATTACTAAAGCAAGCGAGGCTAAAGAATTAGTTGATAGTACCGGCATTGATCTTTTTTCTCCAGCGGTGGGGAATTTGCACGGCATGCTTAAACATATGCCCAATCCGCATCTTTTTATCGGACGAATCAGGGAGATAAGAGAAGCAGTGGGAATCCCCTTAGTTCTGCACGGTGGCTCGGGTATTGCCGACGAAGATTTCATAGCGGCGATTGAAGCGGGGGTTTCCATCATTCATATTAACACTGAATTAAGATTGGCTTACCGCGACGCCTTGCGTCAAACTTTGCAAAATGACCCCGAAGAAGTGGCTCCCTATAAGATTCTTAAAGACTCTGTCGGGGCAATGAAGACGGTCGCTGATAAAAAATTGCGTCTCTTTTTGCGTCGTGGTTAAATAACAGCAGAGGTTGTTTTTTGTTGTTTCAGCAATAGAGGAGGAAGCAATGATGGCCATTAAGATTTTTCCCTGGGAGGGGGTCTCTAAGGGCGACGTCGCTTCTATCGCCATGAATCTCTTTTTTAAGGGCGAGGAGGTTTCTTTGACTCAAGATCTGGCCGAAGCTACTGTTGTGGTAGCTCAAGAGGGGACAATCAGCCTTGATCTTGAAGAACTGAAGGGGCATCGAGTGGTGCTTATCTGCCTCAATTATCGGAGCCTTTTCAAAATGCGCCGGGAAAGGCAGCTGAAGAAAGCTTCGCGTCGAATCTTTCTCGGCTATCACCACACTTCTTTGCTTCGAACCGAAAAGTTTATCCTGAGGAGGCCGTAAGCTTATTTGGAGCGGGGGCGGGGGTGTTGATTTCACCCTCGCTCCATTTAGGTTTTTTAAACTTTACTTTCTGTATTTTTTCGTTATACTGTATCAATTATGCTAAAATTAGCAGCAAAATTAAGACAAAATTTCGGCAAAAAAGTAAAAGCTGAACGCGCCGCTGGAGAAGTGCCGGCGGTGGTTTACGGCGAGAAAAAGGAAACCAAAGCCATTTCCGTTAACCTAGCCGAGTTTAAGAAGGTTTTAAGCCAAGCTGGTGAATCAACTATTATTTCCCTTGATTTGGATGGTGAAAGTCATGATGTTTTGATCCACGAAGTTCAATTTGCTCCGCTTTCTGGCTTTCCTATTCATGTTGATTTTTATCTGATTAGCCAAGATAAAGAATTGGAAGTTGCCATCCCTCTTATTTTCGAAGGTGTTTCAATCGCGGTTAAAGAACTAGGTGGCAGTTTGGTTAAAGTTCTGCATGAATTGGAGATCAGCGCTTTGCCTAAAAATTTACCTCATGATATTAAGATTGACATTTCAATTTTAACTGATCTTGACAGTCAGATTTTAATAAAAGACCTAAAATTGCCAGCCGGAGTTACGGCCTTGGCTGACCCTGAAGAAGTGGTAGCTTCGATTGCTGAAGCGGGCGAAGAAGTGATTGAAGAAGTCGCTCCGGTTGATTTAAGCTCTATTGAAGTTGAGAAGAAAGGTAAACAGGAAGAAGCAGAAGCCGGAGTTGAAGCGGAAACAGAAGAGAAATAATCTTAACTTTATCCCAAGCAGAATCGGGAGGTTTTTGCTATAATAAAAACTAATGCACAGAAGACGATCAGTTTTCTTAATGGTAATTGTCTTTGGCCTGATTTTTTTCAACGCCAGCCCTTTTGCCTTGGCGGAAACGGCTCAAGAAAGAGAGGCCAGACTGAATGCTGAATTAAAAAAAGTTGAGGAGGAAATTGCCGCTCAAAAAGCAAATCTGAAGGTAAAGCAGAAAGAGACTGCTTCAATCAAGCGCGATGTTGATATTTTGACCGGTAAAATAAATACCGCTCAGCTTAATATTCAATCAAAGAAAATTCAGATTTCCCAGCTAGGCAGTGATATTTCCAAAAAAGTAGTAACGATCAATGGTCTGAATGACAAACTGGATCAGGAAAAAATTTCTCTGGCCGAACTTTTGCGCCAAACTCGCGAACTGGACGACTATAATTTTGCCGAGATTGCCTTGACCAACGATTCTCTTTCCAACCTGCTTGTGGATTTTCAGCGTTTTCATTCAGTCGGGGAATCTATCGGGACTACGCTTGAGGTGGTTCGCGAGGTTAAATCAGAGACAGAAACAAATAAAAAATTGCTTGAAAACCGGCGTGATTCAGAGACGAATGCTAAAAAGGCAATTGAGGAAGAAAAATCCAGAGTCGAGAGACTGAACGATGAGAAAACAATGTATTTAAATGCCAGCAAGGCCAAAGAGAATGCTTATAAAGCCGTTATTGCCCAAAAAGAAGCTCAAAGAGCAGCTATCAGAAGCGCGCTCTTTACCTTGCGTAATGCCAAAAGCATTACCTTTGGAGAGGCTTTGGACCAGGCTAAAATTATTGCCGCTAAGATTAATATTCGCCCGGCTTTTCTTTTGGCCATCTTAACCCAAGAATCCAACTTGGGTAAGAATATCGGCACTTGCAATCGTCCCGGTGACCCGCCGTCAAAAGGCTGGAGAGTGGTAATGAAACCGGAGCGGGATCAGGCTCCTTTCTTGCGCATTACTAAAGCTCTTGGTCTTGATCCAAATACCCAACCGGTTTCCTGCCCTTATATGGGCGGTTATGGCGGGGCGATGGGTCCGGCGCAGTTTATACCCTCTACCTGGGAAATGTATGCCGGAAAAGTGACGAGGATTACCGGCAATAGTCCAGCTAACCCTTGGAATACCCAAGACGCTTTTGCCGCTTCGGCTACCTATTTGTCTGAACTGGGGGCAATTGCCGGCAATTATTCGGCCGAAAGACGGGCGGCGCTTAAATATTATGCCGGCGGCAATTGGGCCAATCCCAAGAATGCCTTTTACGGCGATCAAGTTATGGCCATTGCCAGCAAATATCAACAGCAGATTGAAGTCTTGCAGAATGACTAATCGTTTGGTATAGTTTCAAGGTATGAAAAAGGATATCCATCCTAAATACTATGAAACTAAAGTTGCCTGCGCTTGCGGTAATGCTTTTACTGTCGGCTCAACAGTTGAAACGATGAATGTAGAAATTTGCAGTTCTTGCCACCCCTTTTTTACCGGTAACGAAAAAGTGATGGACACTGCCGGTATGGTGGAGAAATTCAAGGGCCGAGCGGCCAAAGCCACTAAAACTACTTCTGCCAAAAAGGTTAGCAAGTAAATAGATAATGGATATTGCAGACTTCAGAGCCAACTCTAAAACGGCCTATTTAGCGGGTGTTTATGATGAGTTGGCTAAGAAAATGGGCGAGCTGGAAATCTTAAAAACATCCGATCCTGCGATGTCTGATTTGGTGGCGGCTGAAATTGTTGATCTAGAAAAACAACAAACCGAACTTTTGTCTAAAATGACGGAAATTGCCTCGCCCAAAAAAGAAGGCAAAGAAGAAGGGGAAATCAATACCATCGTTATGGAATTTCGCGCCGGTGCCGGCGGGGAGGAATCTTCATTATTCGCAGCTGAATTGTCACAGATGTATGCCAAATATGCTGTTGCTCGCGGTTGGAGTTTTGTGCTGACTGACGGTTCGCCGTCGGAATTGGGCGGCTATAAAGAGGCGACTTTTGAAGTTATCGGCAAAGGGGTCTATGACGCTTTCCGTTATGAGATGGGGGTGCATCGGGTACAGCGGGTACCGGCGACCGAAAAGTCCGGTCGAATTCATACCTCAACTGTTTCGATAGCCGTTTTGCCAATAAAATCCATCGAAAAAGTAAAGATTAATCCGGCTGATTTGGAGATTGAATTTACCCGTTCGGGCGGTGCTGGCGGCCAAAATGTCAATAAAGTGGAAACTGCCGTGCGTGTTGTCCATAAGCCCACTAGCCTGATTGTGCGCTGCCAAAGCGAACGAACTCAGCTGCGCAACAAAGAAAAAGCGCTGGAAATTTTGGCGGCCAAATTGGATGATCAGGAACAACAGGAGCAAGCGGCCAAATATGCCGCTGAACGCAAAAGTCAGATCGGGACAGCTGATCGCTCAGAGAAAATAAGGACCTACAATTTCCTCCAGGATCGCATTACCGATCATCGGATCAAAAAGTCCTGGCACGGCATTGAGCGGATTTTGGCCGGCGATTTGGAACAGGTAATTGATGATTTAAGCGCCAGTCTTAACTCGGTTGCCAATTAGAAGGATTTTTGCTAAACTCTTTCCTGTATGTCAGTTAGCATTAAAGAAAACAAAGAATTGTCCAAAGATGATTTAGTCAAGAAAATGTTTGATCTGGGCGCGCATTTTGGCTATGCCCGAGAGAGTCGTCACCCCTCAACCAAGCCTTTTTTGTTTGGGCTGAAAAATAAAACAGTCATTGTTGATTTGGAGAAAACCGCTGATAGTCTCAAGGTAGCTGAAGATTTTGCCCGTGAACTAGGGCAGGCTCAAAAGAAGATTATTTTTGTCGGTACCAAAAAAGAGGCCAGCTATCCGGTCGAGGAGGCGGCGTTAGCGGCCGATTTGCCCTACGTGATCGAGCGCTGGATCGGCGGAACGCTGACTAATTTTAAGGAGATTCGACAACGGATTGATCGCTTGGTTGATTTGAAAGATCAGGAAACCAAGGGAGAACTGGTCAAATATACCAAAAAAGAACGCGGAGTGATTGCTAAAGAAGTGGCTGATCTGGAGCGATATTTTTCTAGTTTGATCAATTTGACTAAACTGCCGGCGGCCATGTTAGTGATTGACCCTAAAAAAGAAGCTATCGCCGTAGCTGAAGCCAAGCGCTGCGGCTTGCCGGTTATCGCTTTAGCTAATTCGGATTGCAATATTACCGACATTGATTATCCGATTATCGCTAATGATGCTCAGGTAAAAGTGATTAAATTTTTTGCCGAGGCTATTGCCAATGCTTACTTGGCAGGATTAAAAGAAGCAAAAGAAAACGAAATTCATGCCTAACATTACTATTGATCAGGTAAAAGAATTGCGCGATCGTACTGGCATTTCCATTGCCCAATGCAAGAAGGCGCTAGAAGACGCGGAGGGTGATATGACCAAAGCTATGGGTTTCTTGAAAGAGAAAGGAGCTGAAATTGCTGGCAAAAAAGCTGACCGCGCTTTACGTGCCGGCGCGGTGAGCGCCTACATTCACTCTAACGGACAAATGGGCGCGTTGGTTCAAGTTTTTTCCGAAACAGATTTTGTTTCTAAAAACAAAGATTTCAAAACTCTAGCTGACGATTTGGCCATGCATGTGGCGGCGATGAATCCTGCCGATCTAACCGAACTATTGGCTCAGCCTTTTGTCAAAGACCCAAGCTTGACAATTGATGATCTGGTGAAGAGTTACATCCAAAAATTCGGCGAACGAATTGAAATTGGCCACTTCGCTCGCTTTGATAATACTGTTGCCAGTTAAAATTTAAGTCTATGATCTATTATATTTTAGCTGTTCTCTCTTTAGCTTCTTTTTTGATAATTGCCTATGTTTTAAATCGGCAAGTGCGTTTAAACCGGGAGAAGAATCTAAATTATCAATCTTTGAACAAATATGCCGTCACCGGTTTCTTCGTCGATTATCTGGCTTTCAGTATTGTCCATTTTTGCCGCGAGGTGGTGAATAAGACTTATCTTTTCTTTGTCCATTTTACCAAAAATTGCATTGCCACAGTGCGCTATTTGATCGTCAGAATTGAGAGAAAATTCAATCGTTTGACAGCCAATATTCAAAGTCCCGAAGCGATTCATAAAAACAGCAAAGTTTCATTTTTCCTGAAAGAAATCAAAGAACACAAAGAAAACAAAATGGCTGAAATTCAGGATGCTGCCCAATTGGCCGGCGAAGAAATTGAAAAAAAATAGTTTACACTTCGTAGCTTTAGCGAAGTAGTGCTGCCTTAGTCCCGACGTTCCGACTGAAATGTCGGAAGTCGGGATCCCGACCGCAAAGCGCGTCGGGGCTCAGGATTATGAGTTTTGTTTATATTTTAAAAAGTGGTGTGGGTAAGTATTATATTGGCTGTACCGATGACTTAGAAAAAAGATTGAAACATCATCTTGGAGGTTATACGCCATCGACAAGTAAAATGGGTAAATTAGAATTGATTTTCTCTCAAGAATACAATACTCTAGAGCAAGCTCGATATGTAGAATGTCGGTTAAAGAAGTTAAAAAGAAAAGATTATATTGAAAAGATCTTAGAAGATGGTTATATTAAAATAAAGCCGGTGTAGCTCAGTTGGCAGAGCGCCACTTTTGTAAAGTGGATGTCGCGGGTTCGATTCCTGCCACCGGCTCATCAGCCCTGACGCTCCGACTTAATGTCGGAGGTCGGGGAGCCGATTGAAACATCGGCTTTGGTAGAGCAACGGTTTTGTAAACCGTAGGTCCTCGGTTCAAGCCCGAGAGGCGGCTCAGGATTATCAATTAATAATAGAATTTTATGAAAAAATATCTGTTTTTTATTTTACTTATTCTTTTTTTGATTGTGCTAACAATTATTAAAATTGGGGTTACGAACATTTCAATTAAGCAATTTTCTCAATTTCCGGATAAATTTAAAACAATAACACTTGCTCAAGTTAGTTCTGTTAGGGCGGGATTAACTCCACCAATAAACGCTAGGTGGTTACAATCGACAGAAAGTGAACATGGTGTTCAAAATGAAACCAATGTGGCTATCATCTGGACGAAATCAAATAGCTCAAACTTGGGCAAACAATTGGTAATGATATATTCTGATCCGCAATGTAAGAACGTTCTCAAATGGTATACCTTAGATAAGAATGCTGAATCTTTTGATTTTAACACTGATGTAGGGACTACTATATATTTTAGAATCTATAGTTTTACGGCTGATGAAGTTGTTGGTGTTGGTACTAAATGTTCCTTGCCGCTCTCTATTTCTAGTAAAGCGGAGAACAAAGCTTTGTATTCTTTTAATTTTACTAATCCAGATAGCGGTTTAAATTACAATCTATCAGCTTATCCTCAATATACTACAAACAATCGAAGTGTACCCCGGCGTTTCTTGGACCATGTTTTTGATTACGTTTCAAATAAACAAACTAGAGAAGTCTTAGCAACTGATGAGTCAAATTGGCGAACCCTGTATATCTCTAAAGATTTAGGTTTGACTTGGAATACACTTACCACTTTGCCTTATCAAGTTAGTCATGCCTTTACAACTTCAGCTGGTAGTCGAATCTTTTGGGATCACGTAAATAATCGTTTAATGCGTTTAGATGTGTCTTTGCAATCTATGAAAGCCACCACAACTTTCGGTTTGCCACCTGAATACCCGTGGTACGGATCTCAAGGGGTAGGTCAATATAAAAACACAATCATGTTTGGTGAATATTTTGCAGACGAACTAAATCTGGCTAAAGCTGGTTTACCTTCAAAATTAGAAGCTCGTGTTTATCGTTCTCAAGATGACGGCTTGACTTGGGAAGTTGTTTTCAGCCAGACTTCAACTTCAACAGTTGATCTGGGCGTTAGACATTTTCACACTTTACAGCCGGATCCTTATTATCCAGGTCATTGGTATCTTTCTTCTGGTGATGGTTTTAACCAAAGCAGAATTTGGTTGACAAAAGACAATGGAGACACTTGGATAGAGATAACTAATTCTGAATTTATTGCTCCTAAAGTTAAACCTCAAATACATCGATACGTGTCGATACTGTTTGAAAAAAACAGTCTTATTTGGGCTACAGATGATACATTTGGCGGAACCGGTGCCCGACTTGTGAAAGCTAAAAGAAGCGAACCCATTAAGATCTATGCTACATATCCAATAACATCTGAAAATGTTCGTGCGACTATTAAAACTCCTCTCGGTTATATTTTCTTGACCGAAAATGTTCATAATATTACCAATTCTGATATTCCAAGACCTTCATACCAAATTGGCCTATGGACTAATGGTGGCAAATTTAAATATATAGGCTTGATACCAGAGTCTGGATCCTTCACCCCGTCTTTGTCTAGCAGGTACAGTATTGATGGTGTATTCCTAACAATGTTCTACCCCACTGATAGCAAAGTTACTTTTAAAGGACTTTTACGTTGGGAATTAAGACGGACAAGTTTTTAATAACCGTAGGTCCTCGGTTCAAGCCCGAGAGGCGGCTCAGGATTATCAATTAATAATAGAATTTTATGAAAAAATCTCTAATTATTCTCGTTGCTGTTACCCTAATTATTATCGGTGTCGGTTTAGCTTATTGGCAATTGAATTGGCAATTGAATAAAACAGCAATGCCAGATCAAGTTGCTTGTACCGAAGAAGCAAAAATTTGTCCTGATGGATCAGCAGTTGGCCGCCAAGGGCCAAATTGTGAATTTGCAGAGTGTCCAATTACTCAAGCCGTAGATGAAACAGCTGGTTGGAAGACTTATCGAAACAACGAATATGGATTTGAAATAAAGTATCCAGAAAATTATAAAATTGTTGTTGACAAATATGGCTGGCCAAACTCTATTGTCCATTTTATAGAAACAATACCTCCTGGAGCTCAAGCTTATCGTTCTACTATAGAAGTTTGGGACAATCTTTTAAATTTTTCTAATTCAAGTAATCATCAAGGGAAACAACCTAATTACAGTACAAAGATTGGGGAAAAATATCTAACTATAAGTTATCAGTATTTTCTGAATGTAGATGACAAGGCGATTGAAACTGAATGGCAAAAAGCTATCTCTAGTTTTAAATTAATCAAGTGAACCGATTTGAATTTGGTCTCATTTTCGCTATAATCTGTGAATGACAGAATGTGAGAAAATTGGGCATCTTCACCCTTTGACCCAGATTATTTGGGAAGCAACCAAAATCTTCGAGGAGATGGGCTTTTCGGTTGCCCAAGGGCCGGAAGTGGAAACGGAATTCCATAATTTCGATGCTTTGAACGTGCCGGCTAACCATCCGGCGCGGGCGATGCAGGACACTTTTTGGCTTAAACCACAGGAGAAGGGTTTACTGTTGCGTACTCATATGACGGCGGTATCGCTGCGCGAATTAGCTAAAAAGCAATTACCTTTGCGCGTGGTGTCGCCGGGACGGGTTTTTCGCAATGAGGCGACCGATGCCACACATGAGGCGCAATTTTATCAGTTCGACGGCTTGGCGATCGATAAGCCGGGCAAGATCACTATGGCTGATTTGAAAGGGACACTGGAGCGTTTTTATAAACAATTATTCGGTCAAAATATTGAAATGCGTTTCCGCGCCAGCTTTTTCCCCTTTGTGGAGCCTGGAGTAGAAGTGGACATTAAATGGGGCGACAAATGGCTGGAAGTTTGTGGCGCTGGTATGCTGCATCCCAATGTGTTTAAGGCGGCAGGAATTAACCCCGATGAGTGGCAAGGACTGGCTTTTGGCAGCACGATTGACCGCTTAGCCATGATCAAATACGGGGTCGAGGATATCCGCCAATTTTATGCCAGCGATCTGCGCTTTCTCAAACAGTTTTAATTTATGAGATTTTTTTACAAAGAATTAGGAAATTATTTTGCCGATCCCTTGCCGGAAATTGAAGAGTTAGCCGAGGTTTTGACCATGCATTCTTCGGAAGTGGAGGAAATTATTCCGCACGGCGAGGACGATTGGGAAATGGAAATTAAAATTCTGCCTGATCGCACGGCCGACGCCAAAACGCCGCTGGGGCTAGCTCATGAGATCAGCGCTTTGTTGCCACAATTAAAGCTTAAAGAAGTTTGGCCCTTGCCTGATCAAACGACAGCGCGCGCTCAAATAATTTTTACAATTAAAAACATCAATGATTTGCTGGGCACTGATTTAAGCGAAAAGGAGATCACAGATCTCTTTAACCGAGTCAGAGTCAATGTTATTAAGACTGGCAATACCGAAGAAAATTTGACGGCTTTAGTTACGCCTGAGCGCGAGGATTTAAACATTAAAGAAGACTTAGCTGACGAGGTGGCGCGTCTCTTGGGTTATGATAAGGTTCCCACTCATACTCTTACTGCAGATCTTGCGATTAGACATAATCCGGATTTTATTTTGGCTAATAAAGTCAGAGCCAAAATGGCAACAGACGGTTATACTGAAATTTATGGTTACACTTTTACCGGTCAAGGAGAGGTAACAGTAGCCAAGCCGTTAGCGCAAGACAAAGCTTATCTGCGCACTAATTTAAGCGAAGGGATGAAAAAGGCCGTTGAATTTAATTTAGGCTATACCTTATTTGATCAAAACGAAGTTAAGCTGTTTGAAATAGGCAATGTTTTTGTAAATGGAGCAGAAGAGACCGTGGTCGCGACAGGCTATGGCTGTAAAAAGCCGGAATTAAAGGTTGAAATAACTGAAAAGAAATTAGTTGATTATGAAGCAGAACTAGCTAATACCCCTAGCGATCTAAGTCAATTTATCAATAAGAATGTTAGTTATAAATCGGTTTCTTCTTATCCTCGCATTATCCGCGATGTGGCGGTTTGGGTGCCAGAAGAAACTGCTGTTGAAACAATCGTTGAACTAATTAAAAAATCAGCTGGCAATTTGTGCGTAGAGGGTCCGGTTTTGTTTGATGAATTTTCCAAGGAGGGGAGAAAGTCTCTCGCTTTCCGCTTAGTCTTTCAATCTTACGAAAAGACGCTCTCTGACAATGAAGCTAACGATCAGCTGGCTAAAGTTATTGCCAGTTTGGAGAAACAAACCGGCTTCGAGGTTCGCAAATAGTTTTATCTAAAAATAAAAAACCGGGGTGGCGTCCTTACCCCGGTTCTCGGACCTGTTTGCGTCAGCGCGGCGGTCCTCCCAATCTTTTGTTCACCCAGGGACCTCATAAATCCCCAAAGGTGTTCCTGCTCGTTGTGAGCAGTATTCGCGGCCGGATCGGCCGATGGTCGAAATGCGGGATCCCCAGTTACGCAATCATATCTTGGGTTCCCTCCTTGTCTGGTTTAATGCTAGCACCGATGTCTTTTTAATTCAAGAGTGGCTGTTTATTTTTTATCTGCTTTGTGCTATAATAGCCTTATGAGTAGCCCTAAAACAAGAAAGTACGGGGCCGAGGATATTGTCGTTCTAGAAGGCCTAGAACCGGTACGCAAGCGCCCCGGCATGTATATTGGTTCAACCGGAGAAGATGGACTCCACCATCTCTTGGTGGAAATTTTTGACAATTCGCGCGACGAGGCAATGAACGGTTTTTGTGATGAAATTGAGGTCGCGCTCTTGCCTGGCGATATGGTACGCATTGTTGATAATGGCGCCGGTATCCCCGTTGATATCCATAAGAAGACTAAGGTCTCGGCGTTGGAGACAGTGTTGACTGTCTTACATGCTGGCGGTAAGTTCGAGGGTGATGGCTACAAAATTTCCGGTGGTTTGCATGGTGTTGGCGCCTCAGTGGTTAATGCTTTATCCACTTGGCTTAAAGCTGAAGTGCATCGTGACGGCGGCAAATTCGCTCAAGAGTATGAACGGGGTAAGAAAAAATATAATGTCAAAAAAGTTGGCAGCTCCAAATTGCACGGTACAGTTATTACTTTTAAACCGGACGAAACCATTTTTTCGGAGACTAAATATGATTGGGAGAGAATTGTTAATCATCTGCGCGGTCAGGCCTATTTGGTTAAAGGCTTAAGAATCAGGGCGATCGATGCTCGCGAAGTTAAGGATAGAATTGATCTCGAGAAGATTTTTTATTTAAAAGAATTAGAGTTAGAAGTTCCATCCAAAACTTTTTATTTCGAAGGCGGGCTCTTGTCGCTTGTTCGTTATTATAACCGCCACGACAAACCGCTGCATCGAGAAATTTTTTATGTTGAAAAAGAGTCGAATGATGTCATGGTAGAAGTTGCTTTGCAATATGTTGATGATATTGATTCTAAGGAAACCAGTTTTACCAATAACACTATTACGCCCGAAGGGGGCATGCACTTAACCGGCTTTCGCACTGCTTTGACGCGCATTTTAAATGATTACGGCAAGAAGAATAATATCCTCAAAGAAAGCGAAGGTAGTTTAACCGGTGATGATGTGCGAGAAGGTTTGACGGCTGTTGTCTCAGTTAAATTGCGCAATCCGCAATTTGAAGGGCAGACTAAGGCCAAACTGGGCAGTGTGGAGGCGCGAGGAGCGGTAGAAACAGTTTTTGGCGAAGCTTTTGCCGCTTATCTAGAGGAACATCCGGACGACGCTAAAGCGATTATCAGTAAATCGGTGCTCGCTCTTAAGGCGCGCAAGGCGGCCAAGGCGGCCAAGGACAGCGTGATCAGAAAGGGTGCCCTAGAAGGCATGACCTTGCCGGGTAAATTGGCTGATTGCCAAAGTCGCGATCCGGAGGAATCAGAAATTTTCATTGTGGAGGGCGATTCGGCCGGCGGTTCGGGCAAACAAGGGCGTGACCGCTACACACAGGCGGTACTGCCACTCAAGGGCAAAATCTTAAATGTGGAAAAAGCGCGCTTGGACAAGATGCTGGCCTTTAAAGAAATTAAATCATTAATTATCGCGATGGGCGTGGGGATTGGCGATATGATGGATCTCTCCAAATTGCGTTATCACAAAATTATTATTGCGACCGATGCCGACGTGGACGGTGCGCATATCACCACTTTGCTTTTGACTTTATTTTTCCGTTATTACAAACCGTTAATTGATGGCGGCTATATTTATATTGCCCAACCGCCGCTTTATAAGATCAAGAAAGGCAAGGAGGCACATTATGCTTACAATGATGAAGAGAAAGATAAGATTGTTAAGAATTTAGGCGGGGCAGTAGAGGCGCCAATTGTTGAAGTTGAAACAGAAGCAAATGAAGAAGAAACTGAAGGAGAGGAGGAAGAAGCGATTAAAACCAAATCAGCTAAAATCTCGATTCAGCGCTATAAGGGCTTGGGCGAAATGAATCCGGAGGAATTATGGGAAACAACCATGAACCCGGCGACGCGTGTTCTGAAGCAGGTGACAGTGCGCGATGTTGAGGAGGCCGACAAAACCTTTGACGTTTTAATGGGTTCAGAAGTTGAACCTCGTAAAATCTTCATTCAAACTCACGCTAAACTGGCCAATATTGACGTCTAGGAACGGTTTTTGATTTCGTCGGAGATTTTGACAATGAAATCAGCCAGAGATGTTTTATTTCCTTTTTCTTCACCTCTGGTTTCAACAGTAATCATTTTTTCTTCCACTTCTTTTTCACCAATCACAACAAGATAAGGGATTTTTTGCATCTTAGCGCTACGGATTTTTTTGCCAAGGGTTTCGTTACTTTCATCTAATTCTACCCTGATATCTTCTTCTTTTAACTTGACGAAAACTTTCTCGGCATAAACCATTTGCTTTTCAGAAATCGGTAAAATTTTCACTTGTACCGGCGCAAGCCAAACAGGGAAGTTGCCGGCGAAGTGCTCAATTAGCAAAACGAGAAATCTTTCATAAGAACCCAAAACCGCTCGATGAACCATCACCGGGCTGGCTTCCTTCCCTTCCTGATCAGTATAAGCAAGATTAAACCTTTTAGGTGTGGCAAAATCTAATTGGACAGTAGGAATTTGTATTTCTTTTCCAGTGGCATCTTTGAACATAAAGTCGAGTTTTGGCCCATACAAAGCGGCTTCGCCTTCGCACTTTTTTGCCTCTAGCCCCATTTCATCGGAAATTTCTTGAAGCATTTTTTCGCAGAGATCCCAATCTTTTGTCTCACCGATATATTTTTCTGGATGAGAGTAATCTCTGACAGAAAGAGAAACCCAGTGATTATCCCAGAGTCCTAGAGAACTATAGAAATCTTTAATAATATTAACCATACTTTTAACCTCGTCTTTAACCTGATCGACGGTGCAGAAACAGTGGCCATCTTCAACCGTGATGGCGTAGACTCGGTTAAGTCCTCCCACCTCGCCAGTCTTCTCTGCCCGATACTGCCTGTCAGACTCCATGTAGCGGATCGGCAATTCTTTATAAGATCTTGGTCGGGAAGCGTAAATTTGGGTATGGTGCGGACATTGGACCGGTTTCAGATTAAACTGATGATCTTTAGGTGAAGTAACCGAGAAAAGTTCATCGCCAAATTTCATGGCATGGCCGGAAGTTTCAAAAAGAATTCTTTTGGCCAAGTGGGGAGCTTTTACTTTTTGGAAGCCATATTTGCGACAAATTTTTTCGATATGCTTTTGCAGCTCATCAATAATAGTTGTTCCCTTAGGGGTATAGAGTGGCAGGCCGGGACCAACTAGATCAGAGAAACAAAACAGATCTAGTTCTTTGCCGAGTTTGCGATGGTCTCTTTTTTCGGCCTCGGCGAGCCTATCAAGATATTCATCCAGTTCTTTTTTGTCGGCAAAGGCGACGCCGTAAATGCGGGTCAGCATTTTATTTTTTTCATCACCCTTCCAATAAGCGCCAGCCAAGCGGGTAAGATGAAAGGCGTCGCGCGGAATTTCGCCCGTGCCAGAGATATGCGGTCCGGCGCAGAGATCAGCGAACTCGCCGGAGCGGTAAACAGATATTTTTTCGCCAGCTTTGATTAATTCACCAACCAGCTCTAACTTATATGGCTCGTCGGTAAAAAGTTCTTGCGCTTCTGCCTCCGTAATCTCAGCTCGAACAAAAGCGATATTTTGGCTGATAAGCGAGCGCATATCTTTTTCTAATTCAACCAGAGCATTTTCTTCTAAAGTTTTATCTCCTAAATCAAAATCATAATAGAAACCGTTGTCGATTGCTGGGCCGATACCCAGCTTCACTTCCGGAAACTTGGCCTTAACCACAATCGCGAGCAAATGGGCGAGCGAATGGCGAATTTTTTCTAAATTATTTTCCATATTATTTTTCTAGTTAAACTTATAAAACGAAGCGCCCCGACAAAACACTGAGTGTTTTGTCGGGGCGAGTTAATTACTTAATCGCGGTTCCACCCGGCTTCGTCTCGCCGAAGTTCTTATGAACGAAGGCGGACACCTCATTCTTGTTAGATTAGTTCGCCGTGGCGAATCCGAACATCGCGGACAAGAGTTGGTAGCTCTTGCAATCTCTAACCTAATTCCATGTTAGGAGTTCTCAAAGTAATTGTCAAATATTAAAGTTCCTTCACTGCTTCGATAATTATCGAAGGTTCGCCCCGCCTTCGCTAAAGCTATGGCGGGCAGGCGTTACTCTGGTCCTTGTCTTTTTCTATAGTTCTTTAACGGCTTCTATTATTATGCTTGGTTCTCCATTTCTCTGACTTATTTTGCCTTTAATGGCGACAACCTTGTCGGGCACCAGCAGATCTTTGTATTTTTCGTAAACATCGGCGAAAGCGACGCACTCAATATTGTCGGTAAAATCAAACATTTTAATGAAGGCCATGCGTTTATTGTTCTTGGTGATAATTTCGCGTATCGTATCAATTACGCCGCCGGCGACTGCCGGGAAGCTCTCTTTTTGTTCGCGATGATGGCGAATGGTATTTTCCGGCTTGTCGAATTTGTCACGATACGGCTCGAGTGGGTGGCCCGAGACATATAAGCCAAGCAATTCTTTTTCCCAAGCTAATTTAGTTTTCGGGTCGATAGGCGCCACTTCTTTTAGCCTTAAAGCGGGCGGCACCGCTACTTCCGGCAATAAGCCGAAGAGCGAAGTTTGATTGGCATTACTGCTAGATTCTTGCCGATTGTAAGCGAGGGCCTCATCAATGTTGCCAAGAATCTGACCGCGCTCAAGGCCTAAACTGTCCAAGGCGCCAGCCTTAGCCAAAGCTTCCAGCGATTTCTTATTCATATTCTTATGCTTGATGCGGGTGAGAAAATCGGCCAGATCTTTATATAATCCATTCTTCTTTCTTTCTTCAACAATAAAGTTAGAAATTTCGGCGCCAAGATTTTTAATCGTTACTAAGCCAAAGCGGATTTTATCCTGACTGTCAGTATTCTTTTTAGAAAGAAGTTCGGCTGCGGCGCTTAAATTTGCTGTACCCAAGCCTTTAATGACGGTAAAGTCCTCAAAGCTTTCGTTAACATCTGGAGGTAACACTGGCAGGTTCATGCGTCGACACTCAGTAATTACTTCGGCAATCTTTTCAGTATCGCCGGCTTCAGCCGAGAGCACCGCCGTCATGTATTCGGAAGGGTAATTGGCTTTTAGATAAGATGTCTGGTAAGCAACTCGGCCGTAGCTCGCGGCGTGCGCTTTGTTGAAACCGTAAGCGGCAAACGGTTCAATCAGGAGCCAAAGTTCCTCGGCTTTTTTCTCGGTCAAACCGTTATCAACAAAACCTTTCAACAACTTTTCCTTTTGAGCGGCCATTTCTTTGGGAATTTTTTTACCCATGGCCTTGCGCAATTTGTCGGCTTCAGTCCAGGAATAGCCGGCCAGATGGATGGCGGTTAACATAACGTCATCCTGATAAACGAGAACGCCGAAAGAGTGGTGGAGTATCGGTTCGAGGCGCGGATCAAGATATTTAACTAGCACCGGATTATGTTTGCGCTTAATGTATTCGGGGATCATTTCCATCGGGCCGGGGCGATAGAGGGCGACCATGGCGTTGATATCGAAAATAGTAGTTGGCCGAAGCTCCTTAAGCCAGCGCGTCATCCCGCCGCCGTTTAATTGAAAAAGACCAATGGTTTCGCCGCGCGTCAGCATCTCAAAAGTTTTCTTATCATCAAGCGGTATATTGTTGATATCAATAACGACCCCATGAACTTTGCGGATAATCCTGATGGCATCCTCAAGAATTGAAAGATTGCGAATGCCAAGGAAGTCATATTTGAGCAAGCCGGCATCTTCAACCGCATGCATTTCGTATTGGGTGATGGTTTTGCCGCCCTTGGGGTCAAGCTGAATCGGCATATAATCGGTAATTTCAGTTGGCGAGATAACCACGCCTGCCGCATGAACGGAGATATGTCTGGCGCAACCCTCGATTTTTTTTGCTAAGTCAATAACTTTTTTAACGTCAGCATCTTTTTGATAAATCTCTTCCAATTCAGGCACCATTTCCCTGGCGCGGTCGATGGTCATAGGGAAGCCCTGCGATCCCATGGGGATCAATTTGGCAATCTGATCACCAAGTTGATAGGGGTAGCCTAAAGCTCGAGCCACATCGCGCACCGCGCCTCTGGCCATCATTGAACCAAAAGTGCCAATCTGGGCAACCTTACTCTCCCCGTATTTTTTGCGGGCGTAATCAATAATTTCGTCGCGACGCTTATCGGCATAATCCATATCGATATCGGGCGGAGATGGGCGGTCGGCATTTAAGAAGCGCTCAAAAGGCAGTTCGTAATAAAGCGGATCGACATTGGTGATGCCGACGATAAAAGAAATAAGCGATCCGGCCGCCGAACCTCGGGTATTGGTAAAAATACCGGTCTCATGAGCATGATTAATCAGATCGGAGACCACTAAGAAATAAGGCGAATAACCCTTTTTGCTAATGACATCGAATTCGTAATTGACTCGCTCTCTGGCTGTTTCGGCGCGTTCGGGATTTTGCTCGATATATTTTTGCAGGCCGGCATCGGCCAATCGTCTTAATTCTTGATTATAATCTGATCCTTCAGACACGGGGAATTGAGGGAAATCCCAATGGCCTAATTCTATTTCAACATTGCAACGATCGGCGATTTTGAGCGTATTTTCCAGTGCTTCTGGCGCTTCAGAAAATTTTTCAGCCATTTCTTCAGGTGAGAGAAAAGAAAAATCTTCCTCGGTGTTAGTGACCCCCTTAAGGTCTGACAGATCTGTCCCAGTCTGAATCGAAAGGAGGGTATGATGAGCCAGAGCGTCATCCTTCTCTAGGTAATGAGTATCTTGCGTGGCCACAAGCGGGACATTAAGCTTATGCGCCAATTTTATCAGCTTATCTTTCAGTTCTGACTGTCGCTCAATCTTCGGATGGTGCATGATCTCAATATAGTAATTATCAGCGCCAAAAATTTCTTGATATTCTTTAATTATTGTTTCGGCTTCACCGCCTTGGCCATTTAAAATAACTCGGGATAATTCTCCGCCCATGCAACCGGAGAGGCAAAGCAAACCATCATGGCACTCGCGCAGCAGTTCTTTGTCAGCCCGCGGTTTATAGTAATAACCTTCAAGATTGGCCTTGGTCACAATTTTAATCAGATTGCGATAACCGATTAAATCCTTAGCTAAAAGCGTCAAGTGGTAGCGGCGAGCATCGATATGGGGTTCTTTATTGAAGCGGCTGCGGGCGGCGACATAAATTTCACAGCCGATGATCGGCTTGATCTCGGCGGCTTGGCATTTTTTATAAAATTCGATGACCCCATACATGTTGCCATGGTCGGTGATAGCTAAGGCCGGCAGGCCGAATTCCTTGGCTCTTTTGACCAGATCGGGTATTTTTATTAGGCCGTCCAAGAGACTATAATGGGTGTGATTATGCAAATGGACGAAGGACATAGAGTGATTATAGCAAAAAATATAAAATGTCTAATTGGTGTGGACGAAGCCGGCCGAGGAGCCTTGGCCGGACCGGTAGCCGTCGGGGCGGTAAAGTGGGAGAGGAAAGATTGGCCAATGATTAAAAAAATCTTAAAAGATTATCCGGCAGGCAAAGATTCCAAAAAATTAACGGCAGCCGAACGCGATTTTTGGTTTGAGAAAATTGCCGAACTGAAAAATAAAAGTTTGATTGATTGGGAGGTGGCTTTTAGCAGTAACAAGCTAATCGATCAGCGAGGGATAAGTTGGGCGATTAAACGGGGGATCAAGAAATGTTTGAATAATTTTTTAAGCTCGCCGGCCGAATCGCTAGTTCTACTTGATGGCAGTCTAAGGGCTCCGGCTGAATGGATAAATCAGCAGACGATCATTAAAGGTGATGAAAAAGAACTGATAATCTCTCTCGCTTCGATTGTCGCTAAGGTTTCCCGAGATAGCGCGATGGTTAAGCTGACTAAAAAATATCCCAATCATGATTTGGATAAACATAAGGGTTACGGCACTAAAAAACACTATGAAAAGATTGAACAATTCGGTGTTTTAGTTATTCACCGCTTAACTTATATTGCTAAAATAAGTTAATTCTGTCATAATTAAGAACGGACTGGACGAGCTAGCGTCTCAACAAGGAACAGGGATGTGAAGGAGAAATTCGGAATGTCGATGATGTCGTTAGGAGAGCAAAAGGAAGTGGCGCGAGTGATCACGAACGAACGTGCCGGATATCGGGAGATGGAGAGCGCCTGGAACCAGCTTCTGGGTCTGGGCGAAGGACTGGAATTCATGGTCCTGCAGTGGGTGGCGCACAGCGCTAGGCCGCTCAAGATCAAGAGGGAGGCGATGGCGCTTCTCGAGAGGAGGAAGCCTCAAGCCGTTGCCGTCTGAATCTTGGTGTTGGTGTTTTTTTTGTTTTTGCTAGCTTAAGTCCAAGGGGCCGGACGTCCACTCGAGTACGTCAGGCCCCTTTCTTGATTATTGGAGTAAATTACGTTAGACTGAAATTATATGGTAGTCAGAATGCGCAGTACCCGGGGTCACACTGGGAACCGTCGATCTCATCATGCCCTTAAAGCCAAGGGCTTGTCTTTGTGCGCCAAGTGTGGTGCTACCAAGGCCGGTCACACTGTTTGCAAAAATTGTGGCACTTATCGCGGCCGCGAAGTGATAAATGTTTTAGTGAAGACTGAAAAGAAGGCGGCCAAAAAGAAGAAGCAGTCCTCTTAAATTAATTAAGCAATTTAAAGTTTTAAATAGTTTTTTGAAATATGGCTAATCGTCATTTAAGCCGAAGTCTGGCAATGCAAGTTCTTTTTGAGCTTGATTTTAAGGATAATGATCCGGCTAAATTTATCGACGAAGCCATTGAACGGGTAACCACCGAGTTTGCTCCCGGGATTGAAGATACCTCCTTTGCTCGAGAGGTTATTGAAGGGGTAATTACTCATCGTGATAAAATCGATGCCATAATCGAAAAAGCCGCTCCCGATTGGCCGCTAGATCAGATCGCCGCCGTTGACCGCAATATTTTGCGCTTGGGTTTGTATGAATTGATTTTTGGCGACCGGGCCGATGTGCCAGCTAAGGTGGCGATTAATGAAGCGATTGAACTGGCCAAAACTTTTGGCGGCGAATCGAGCGGGCGCTTTGTCAACGGCGTCTTAGGCACGGTTTATAAGGAACTGGGAGAGCCGGGCAAGAACGAGGCTCCGGCCAAGAAGAAAAAAATCGTTGACATTCCTTATGAGCAAATGCCGATTGAGAAATTAGGCGGAGCGGTTGTCTATTCCAAGGCTGACGGCCAAATTTATTTAGCTTTAGTTCATGATGTTTTTGGGCATTGGACTTTATCAAAAGGCCACATTGAAGAAGGGGAGGATCTTAAAACCGGTACGATGCGGGAGATCAAAGAGGAAATGGGGGTCGATATAAAGTTAGGTCAAGAATTAGGAATGAACGAATATGTCGCTTCCGATCCGGAAAAGGGCAAGACTCGCCGGCAAGTAAGCTATTTTTTGGCTGAAACCAAAGATAAGCCTAAATTGGTTTTGGAAAAAAAGGGCGGTTTAGACGATGTTCGCTGGTTTTCTCTTGCTGAAGTGCCGGATTTAAATTTGTATGACGACATGGTGCCGATTATTACCAAGGCCTTAAAAATTTTAATGAAGAAATAATATGGCTGACGATCTTGCTAGTTTTCAAAAAAATATCGGCGTTGATTTTAAGAACAGGGATTTACTCAAGCAAGCCTTTTTGCACCGTTCTTATTTAAACGAACATAAAGAAATTAATTTGGAGCATAATGAGCGTCTGGAATTTTTAGGCGATGCCGTCTTGGAGCTGGCGGTGACGGACTGGCTGTTTGCCAATTATCCTGACAAACCCGAAGGTGACCTGACCGCTTATCGGGCGGCGCTTGTTAATGCCAACACCTGCAGCGCTCTCGCTTCAGCTTTAGGCATCAATGAACTCTTGCTCTTGTCTCGGGGCGAAGCGCGCGATATCGGCCGGGCGCGGCAAATTATTTTAGCTAACGCTTATGAAGCCTTGGTCGGTGCTGTTTACGTTGATCAGGGTTATGAGGTGGCTCGTGATTTTATTGCTCGCACCATTTTCCCCAAGGCGGCCGAAATGATCAAAAAGAACTTGGTTGAGGATTATAAGAGCTATTTTCAGCGCAAAGCACAAGAAGTGGATGGTATTACACCAACTTATAAAGTTTTGTCCGAAACCGGTCCTGATCATGACCGTAATTTTACCGTTGGCCTGTATCTTGGCCAAGACCAGGTAGCAACCGGCGCCGGTTATTCCAAACAGCAAGCCGAACAGGAGGCGGCAAGGGAAGGCTTGCTCAACCGCGGCTGGCTGACTCAATAGAAGATAAGTGTTAAAATAAAATCATGACGCTGAAGAAGCTTGAGCTCTCGGGTTTTAAATCGTTTGGGCGGAAGGAAACGCTCTTTTTTGATGCGCCGATTGTGGCGATTGTCGGACCAAATGGTTCGGGTAAAAGCAATGTGGCCGAGGCTTTTAAATGGGTACTTGGCGAACAGTCGCTTAAATCACTAAGGGGCAAGCGCGGTGAGGATTTAATTTTTAACGGCTCCTCGGCTTTAGGACGCTTGTCACGAGCGAGCGTGATCATAACTTTTGACAATGCCGACCGGCGCTTTTCGTCAATTGACTTCGATGAAGCGATTATTTCGCGCGAAGTCTTTCGCGATGGTACCAACGAATATAAAATTAACGGCTCGGTAGTGCGTTTGCGTGATATCGTTGAGCTCTTGGCTAATGTCTCGCTTGGTTCCTCCGGTCATCACATTATCAGCCAGGGCGAAGCTGACCGAGTTCTAAATGCCAACCAAGTGGAGCGGCGCTTGATGATTGAAGATGCCTTGGGCTTGAAGATTTACCAGTGGAAATTGGCCGAAAGCGAAAAGAAACTCGCCAAGACTGAAGATAATATCAAACAAGTCGAATCGATTAGACGCGAAATTGCGCCGCACCTTAAGTTTCTTAAAAAACAGTTGGAAAAAATTGAGAAAGTGCGGGAATATAAGAATGAATTACGGCTGCTTTACCGCGATTACTTGAAGCGCGAGGAACTCTATCTGGAGGCGGCCAAAGAAAAATTAAACCGCGAATTGTCGGTAGGGAGGGAATCGTTAGCACGAATCAGCCGGGAACTCTCAGTTGAAGAGCCGGTCAAAGAACGGCAGGACAATATCATCGAAGCCGAAAATCGTTTGCGGGAAACAGAGAGCCGTGTTCGTCTTCTGCGCTCACAAAAAGATGAATTAGCGCGGGCTCTTGGCCGCATTGAAGGCTTATTAGAAATCAGAGAGAAAGAAACTAAAAAATTAGCACCCGGGGTAAAGATCCCGCTCGCTGATGCGGAACAATGGGCCAATCAAATAGATAACGAACTGGTTAAACTGGAACAGGCAACAGATCTGGCTGAGATTAAAAAAACAATTAAAGATTTACGCTTCTCGCTTAAGGATTTTTTGGTCAATTATGAAAAGAAAGCGGAAGCCGGACGGGAACCTCAGGCGGAAATTCTCGGTCTTCAGAGTGAACATGAGAAGATGAAAATTAAGCTCGATGAACTGGACCAAGAAGAGACAAATTTACAAACTGAAATTACCCAGGAACAAGAACTCATCGCTCATCGTCGCCAAACGATCCAAAACGCTGAACACAATTTTTATGAATTAAAAGCGGAGAAAAGCAAACTAGAGGCGCATTTGGAGTCGCTTGATTCAAGGCGGGAAACTTTAGCCATGGAAGAAAATAATTTTAAACGGGAACTGGGCGAAGGTAATGTTCTGCTTGGCCGCGAGTTGCTTGATTATCAGGACCAGCCGGTAGATTGGTCCGAAGTTGAAAATGAAGATCGAAACAAGCAAGAAGAACGTCGGCGCAAAATTGAGCGCATTAAGATTCGTCTGGAGGACATGGGCGTGGAGAGTACTGAAGTTCTCCGTGAACATGATGAAGTGGCAGCGAGAGACGAATTTCTCGGACATGAATTGGAAGATTTGGCTAAGAGCCGCGAGAGTTTACTTGCGGTGATGGATGATCTGCGTGCCAAGATCGATACGGAGTTTACTAGCGGTTTAACCAAGATCAATCAGGAATTCCAGAGATTCTTCACCGTCCTCTTTGGTGGCGGGGTGGCCAGTTTGGAAATTGTCAAACCAAGCAAGAAAACAGTCAGTTTTGATTTATCTCTCGTTCAAAAGGAAGAGATGACAACAGAAGAAAATGATGAGGAGAAAGAAGTTGGTATTGAAGTTAATGTCAGTTTGCCGCGCAAAAAAATTCGGGGATTGGCCATGCTCTCGGGCGGAGAAAGGGCGCTCACTTCAATCGCCTTGCTTTTTGCTATGTCGCAAGTAAATCCGCCGCCATTCTTAATTCTTGATGAAACTGATGCCGCTCTTGATGAAGCGAATTCGAAGAAGTATTCCGATATGATTGAGAATCTTTCAAAATATTCCCAGCTGATCTTGATTACTCATAATCGCGAGACGATGTCTCGGGCCAGCATTCTCTACGGTGTAACGATGGGGGCCGATTCGGTCTCGCGCCTAATCTCGATCAAACTCGACGAAGCGGCACAGTACGCTAAATAATCTCAAAATTAATTAATCGGGCTTCGGGATCGGAGGAAGCGACGCGGATTTTAACTTGCTCGCCGAGTCGATAAGTTTGCTTAGTGCGTTTGCCAACCAAGCTCATAGTCTTTTCGTTAAAGATGTAATAATCATTGGGCAGGCGAGTGACGTGCACCAAGCCGCGCGCGCCAGTTGAGAGTTCCTCAATAAATAAACCGAATTCAGCAATCCAAGCGATAACGCCATCATAAGTTTGATCAGCACGGTCGGCTAAATAACGGCACTGAGCGAGTTTGATCGAATCGCGTTCGGCAATGGTGGCGAATTGCTCGCGTTCGCTACAATGCGTGCAGAGATTTTCTAAACTTTGCAAAGTCTCTTCGGGGATTTTCTCCCTTCTTAAATATAAATCTAAAAGTCTGTGGACCAAGAGATCGGGATAACGGCGAATTGGCGAAGTGAAGTGAGTATAATGTTTGAAAGCGAGACCAAAATGACCGATATTTTTAGTTGAGTAAGTGGCTCGGCTCATGGAGCGTACGGCAGCATCGTTCAACACATCTTCTTCTGGTTTGCCGGCTAGAGTTTTCAAAAAGCTATTAAGCGCTTGGGGTGTGAGTTTTTTAGATTCACTTTTTAATTTATATCCAAACAATTTAATAAAACGTAAAAAGTCTAAAAGTTTCTCTGGATCGGGCGCATCGTGTACGCGATAAACAAAAGCATGGTCGCGATTCTTAATAATCTTAGAAGCTTTCTCGGCCACTTGCTTGTTAGCGAGGAGCATAAAATCTTCAACCAGTTTATGGCTTTTTAGGCGTTCTTCTTTAATGATGGAAATAGGTTTGCCGTCGGCATCAATTTCGTAAGCGTATTCATCTTCTTCGAAGGCGAGCGCTCCGGCTTTAATCTTCTTTTTATCCAATTTATCGGCCAAATCGCGCAACAGGGTTAATTCTTTAACATATTTGCCGGATTGTTTCTTTATTATTTCTTCCACTTCTTCATAAGTGAAACGACGATCTGAGTGGATGACAGTGCGACCGAACCACTCGCTCAAAATATTAGCTTCATTATCGAGGGTAAAAACTGCCGAGAAAGTCAGACGATCTGTCTCTGGTTTTAAACTGCATAGGTCGTCTGACAATTCATGGGGGAGCATGGGTAAAACGCGGTCAATCAAATAGATTGAAGTGGCGCGAATGGCCGCTTCTCGTTCAAGTAAAGTACCGGGGCGGACATAAAAAGACACATCGGCAATATGCACGCCGACTTCGTAATTATGATTTGGCAATTCGCGGATCGATAAGGCATCGTCATAATCGCGGGCGCGCAAGGGATCGATGGTAAAAGTAGTGATGTTTCTAAAATCTCGGCGGTTTTTAATTTCATCTTCGATTCTTGCTTCTCCTTCCTCGGCGATCTTTCTTGCTTCAGCCAGAACCTGCGGCGGGAAGGGGAGTTCTAAGGTGGTACTGTCAACGAAGATCTTTTCCTTAGTCGTTAAAACTTCTTTCTTTTTTGTCATTTTTCGAGTATAGCATGGTTTGTTGACGTTTTGCTATTATTTTGTTAGGATTTAAGCCATGTTAATAGTTAGATTGCAACGCGTTGGCCGCAAGAATGACCCTTCTTTTCGGGTCGTGGTTGTTGACCACAAAGAAGCGGCTAAGACCGGCAAAGTAATCGAAATTGTCGGTTCGCATGACCCGCGGGTTGACCGTACCGAGCTTAAAGCTGATAGAATTACCGATTGGATTTCCAAGGGAGCTAAAGTTTCTGATACTGTCCATAATTTATTAATTAAAAAAGGCATTACCACTGGCCAGAAGATAAATGTTGTGCCTGAGCGTCCAGCCGAGAAGGCGGCCGAAGTGCTTATGCCCGAAGCAGTAGCTACTCCGACTTCGGTTGAAGAGGTAGCTAGCTCTGAAGCGGCAGTTGAGACCTTAGCCGAGGAACCAAAAGAAGAACTTGCCCCGAGTGAAGCCGAGGGAGTTTTGACAGAAAAAATTGACTAGCTTATCATTAGATTAGTAAACAGGTCGAATAATTATTATCAGGACTAAAGATTTACTGCTATGCATCAAGATCAGGAATTTCTTGATTATGTCGTCAGAGCGCTAGTTGATAAACCGGAAGCGGTTAAAATTGACCGCAAGGTTGACGAAATGGGCGTTCTCTTAACACTTGAAGTTGATTCGATCGATATGGGCAAGATTATCGGTCGCCAGGGCAATACCGCCAAGGCGATCCGCACTCTGCTCCGCGTCGTGGGGATGAAATTCAATGCCCGGGTTAATCTGAAGATCAATGAGCCAGCCGGCGCCATGCCGCGTCCAGCCGTTGAAAGTGCGTCACATTCAGTTGACGCGGCCATGGACGATTTGAAGAATCTTTAAATCTTCACACAAACAAAAAACTGTGCTACTATTAAAGTAGCACAGTTTTTTGTTTTTTTCAGGCGCTGATTATCAGTAATTTAATAATAGAAATGATGAAAAAATATATTTTAGCAGCGTTCTTGATTATCTTTGCTATCGCCCCGGTAGTATCTCATGGTGTGACAATTAATAAGGCTCTAATGGCTCAACTAAAAGCTCGAGTTAACACTTTGCAAAGACAGTTATCCCAATTACAAAATCAGTTGGCTGACTGTCCTTTTCACCGTGATCTTTCTTTGGGAGATGGCAGCAATGATGGCTTAAGCCCTGATGTCATTATGCTCCAAAAATGGTTGAGGGCGAGCGGTTATCTCAACACCACTAAGCCGACTGGCCGGTTTAATGAGACGACGATGATTGCTCTCAAGCGTTGGCAAAATAAAAACAATCTAGCAGCTACTGGCGCAATTGGCGCAAGAGAGCGGCTAGCTCTGTGTGGTAAATAAGGTCGGGGTTGATGATTATGTTAAATTTTTATCTTATTTCAATTTTTCCCGACAGCTTCAAGTCGTACTTAAACAGTTCGATGCTTTGGCGCGCACAGAAAGAGAAGAAGATTAAAGTGCATTTTTATAATCCGCGCGATTACTCGCTCGACAAGCACAAGAAAGTTGATGGCCGGTCTTATGGCGGCGGGCCGGGGATGGTGATGCAAGTAGCGCCGATTTTACGCGCTATCGCGGCAGCAAAAAAGAAGATTAAAAAAGGTGAAACTAAAATTATAATCACTTCGCCGGCCGGCAAAAATTTCAATAATAAAATTGCCGAAAATTGGTCCAGAAAATTCGATCATCTTATCGTCATTTGCGGGCATTACGAGGGGATTGATGCGCGGGTGAAAAAGATTTTAAAAGCTGAAGAAATTTCTATTGGTCCCTATGTTCTCACCGGCGGCGAATTACCGGCGCTGGTCATAGTTGATGCCATTGCCCGCCGCATACCCGGTGTCTTGGGCAACGATGTTTCACTAGAAGAGAAGCGTGTTTCTAGCTCTGAAGTTTATACTCGTCCTGAAGTCTATAAACTTAACGGCAAATCCTATAAAGTACCCAAAATTTTACTCTCTGGTCATCATGCCAAAATTGGGGAGTGGAAAAAGGCCAAAAATCGAACAAAAAAATAACTAAAACCTAACTATTGACTTTTAAGCTTAAAAGAGTTATAATTAAAAAAGATACTATAAGTTGTTTTTGACAACAAGGAGAAGAAGGAGAAGGAGTATGTTCAGAATTCTAAGTACGGCCGTCAGAAGAGCATCGGTAACTCCGGCAATGAAGGAGATTGGACGAATCGAATATCCGGGTTTGGAATTGCCAAAAGTTTTTGGCGATAATTATCGGATCAAGATTTCTGACCTCGGTTCTTGCCGGGATCGGGTCATGATCGCCGAGCCCGGTTATGGGCTCGTGGGCTATGAACTGGTTGCCAGTATCCACGATGAACTCATTCTGCACGCTCTGGGCGACCGGACTCTCACGACCATTGGAGCCGTAAATTGGCTTCTCTCCCGGCAGCCTCGGGGCGAACTCGGCGCTCTTCATGGCCGCTCGGGCCACCAACGGTGTTCGCCCAACGTTTTCTATATCGAGGAAGGGTGGGCTATCAGCGCCGTCTGGCTTTTTGGGGGCTGGAGTCTTGCCTCTTGCAAGACAAGCGACCGGCACCCCTGGGTACCGGGAGCGCGGATCTTCGCCCGCGCAGTATAGTTTTTTAAAGGCCTTCGGCGATGCCGAAGGCCTTTTAGCTTTTTTAGGGTAGCCGTTTTGATACCAAAACTCAGATCCGGGCAAGTGGATAACTTGGTTGACATTTTCTCGAGCTTTCGTTATTATAGTCACCAGTGCGGCAAGATTGAGTTTTTGAAGTGGCACTTGCTAAAAATTCTATTTTTACCCTCAAAACTGAGGGATAAACTTTAGCGCTCAAATGAGCGTTTACGCTTGGTTTTAATTTTTATAAGCTTAGATTAATTTTTCTTTAATCTTTAAATGAAAAAGAAATATTTCTCCCGCTATAAGAAGCCACTAGCTTCCATGCCTGATTTGGTGGAAGTTCAAACTCGTTCTTACCGCTGGCTGATCGAAAAAGGTCTCAAAGAACTTTTTCAAGAATATTCGCCGATCCGCGATTATTCGGAGAAGAAATTTGAGCTGGAATTTACCGGCTTTCAATTGGATGAGCCAAAATTTGACGAGTACTATGCTCGAGATAACAATCTTTCTTATGAAGCGCCGCTGCGTATTCGCGTGCGTTTAAAGAACAAGACGCTCAATCAAGACAAAGAACAGGAAATATTCTTGGCTGATTTTCCGATTATGACTGAACATGGAACTTTTATCATCAACGGCATTGAGCGGGTGATTGTGCCGCAATTGGCGCGTTCTTTCGGTGTTTTCTTTACCGCTAATGAACTGAAAGGCAGAAAATTTTTCGGTGCTAAAATTATTCCTTCACGCGGGGCTTGGGTGGAATTAGAAACGGAGCTTGATGATGTCATTTATGTGCGTATCGACCGCAAACGCAAGTTTCCTGTCACTTCGCTTTTGCGTGTTTTTGCCGATCGAGAAAATAGGGAGTTAACTGACGAAGAAATCATTAAAATCTTTGCCGATAAAAAAATTGACATCTCTTATTTGCAAAAAGCCTTGGCCAAAGACCATGCTAAGACGGTAACCGATTCTTACGTCGAGATTTACAAGCGCTTGCGCGACAGTGATTTAGCCACTCCGGCCAACTCGCGCGAATTTGTCCGTGGTTTGTTTGAGCGGGAAAAATACGACTTGTCATCGGTTGGGCGAGTGCGTTTTAACCAGCGTTTTAATCAGTCTCTGAGCGAGGAGGAAAAAGAAAGGCGAACCTTGTCGTTTGATGATTTGGTCACTATCGTTACGCAAATAATTACGCTTAATACAACTAAAGACGCGAAAGAGGATGATATTGATCATCTGGGTTTTCGCCGAGTGCGTTGTGTTGGCGAGATGCTGCAAGCCAAGCTAAAAGTTGGCTTAATGCAAATGAAGCGCAACATTCAAGACCGCATGTCAACTGTCGATGCGGTGACAACTTTGCCGATTCAGGTAATTAGTCCGCGGCCACTCCAAGCTCGTCTTAAGGAGTTTTATTCTACCAATCAACTGTCGCAGTTCATGAATCAGGAAAACTTATTGTCTGAACTGGAGCATTTGCGCTATCTGTCGGCTCTTGGTCCCGGCGGTTTGACCCGCGAGCGGGCCGGTCTTGAAGTCCGCGACGTGCATTCTTCGCATTATGGCAAGGTTTGCCCGATTCATACACCGGAAGGGCCGAATATCGGTTTGATTTTGCACTTGGCTTCCTACGCTCGAGTCAATGAATTCGGCATTATCGAAACTCCTTATCGCAAAGTTGTTAAGGGCCAAATTACGGATGAGGTGGTCTATCTAAATGCACTGGAAGAAGAAAAACATATTACCGCTCATGCTGGAGTCAGTTATGATGAATCGGGGCGCTTGCTCGATAGTCTGGTTGAAGTTCGCAAAAATGGTGCTCCCGGTTTAGCTAAGCGGGACGAAGTTGAATTTATTGACGTGGCGCCAAATCAAGCTTACTCGATTGCCACTTCAATGATTCCTTTCTTGGAACATGACGATTCCAACCGCGCCCTGATGGGCTCGAATATGCAGAAACAGGCTGTTCCTTGTGTACGGCCAGAGGCGCCGCTGGTTGCAACCGGAGTTGAAGAAAAAGCGGCACGCGATTCAGGCCGCTTGATCTTGGCCAGAAATTCCGGAACGGTTTCAAAATTGGATGGACGGCAGATTGTTATCAAAAAAGATGACGGCAAGGAGGATGTCTATGAATTAGTAAATTTCAAAATGACTAATGATTATACCTGTTTCCATCATCGGCCGGTTGTCTCGGTTGGCGATAAAATCAAGAAAGGCGATCTGCTGGCTGATGCCTCCTCGACTGTTGAGGGACAGCTCGCTCTGGGACAAAATGTTTTTGTTGCCTTTATGCCCTTTTGGGGTTCCAATTATGAAGATGCGATCATTTTGTCTGAACGCTTAGTTAAAGACAGCAAGTTTTCTTCAATTTATATTGAAGAGTTTGAAGCTAACGTTCGCGATACCAAACTCGGACCGGAGATAACTACTCATGACATTCCTAATGTCGGCGAAGCTAAACTGCGCAATTTGGACGAGGAAGGAATCGTCCGCATTGGCGCCGAAGTCGGACCCAATGACATCTTAGTCGGCAAGATTACTCCCAAGGGAGAAACTGAGTTAACGCCGGAAGAGAGATTATTGCGCGCCATTTTCGGTGAAAAGGCCAGAGATGTCAAAGATACCTCATTGCGTATGTCCCATGGCCGTCAGGGCCGGGTTATCGGCGTTAAAATTTTCTCCCGCGAACACGGTGATAAATTGGAATCGGGGATTATTAAAAAAGTTAAAGTTCAAGTGGCGCAACTGCGTAATGTTGAAGCCGGCGACAAGTTGGCCGGTCGCCACGGCAACAAAGGCGTTATCTCCAGAATTTTGCCGGAAGAAGATATGCCGTTTATGGCTGACGGCCGTCCAGTGGACGTTATCTTAACGCCTTTGGGCGTGCCAAGCCGTATGAATCTTGGCCAGATTTTTGAAATGCATCTTGGTCTGGCGGCAAGCACTTTAAATTATCAGGCCATTACACCGGTTTTTTCCGGAGTAACAGAGGAAGAAATCAAAGAGGAATTAAAATCAGCCGGCTTATCGCCTGACGGTAAAACAGAATTATTTGACGGCCGTACCGGCGAAGCTTTTGGCCAGCGAGTTGCCATTGGTTCAATGTACATGCTCAAGCTTTCTCATATGGTTAAAGATAAAATTCATATGCGTTCGATCGGGCCGTATTCGCTCATTACCCAACAGCCCTTGGGTGGCCGCTCGCAAGGTGGCGGACAGCGTTTCGGAGAAATGGAAGTCTGGGCTCTTGAAGGCTACGGCGCCGCCCATGTTTTAAGGGAAATGCTAACGATAAAATCAGATGATATCATCGGTCGATCGTCAACTTTTGATTCAATTGTCAAAGGAGAGCCAATCAGGGAACCGAATATCCCGGCTTCATTTAACGTTATGTTAAATGAATTGCGCGGATTGGCGTTAGATATTGAATTAAAAAAATTAGATTAATTTAAAAAGACTATGAAAACCGTTAATAAAGAAACAGAGAGCGAGTTGCCGATTGATGATGTTGAAGATTTGGCGCCGATTAAAAGGCCAAATCGTAATGCCGATAAAACTGCCGATTTTAACGCTATTTCAATCAAGTTAGCCTCGCCGGAAAAAATTCTCGACTGGTCTTACGGCGAAGTCACCAAGCCGGAAACTATCAATTATCGGTCCGGCCGATCCGAGCGCGGCGGTTTGTTTGACGAGCGCATTTTCGGTCCGGAGAAAGATTATGAATGTTATTGCGGCAAGTATAAACGCATTCGCTATAAGGATATAATTTGCGAAAAATGCGGCGTGGAAGTAACCCGTTCGATTGTCCGCCGCGAGCGCATGGGCCATATTGAACTTGCCAGCCCAGTGGCCCATATTTGGTTTGTCCGCGGAGTGCCCAGCCGCATTGGTTTGGTGCTCGGCCTGACCGTCGCTGACGTTGAACGGGTAGTCTACTTTGCCGGTTATATCATCACTCAAGTCAATGAAGAGGAAAAAGCTCGCCTGCTTAAGGAAATTGACAATGAATATAGACAGAAAATTAAATTGGTCAAAGACGAAACTGAACGGGAGAAGCTCAAGCTTTCCTTCCAAGAAACTAAGCGCCAGGTTGACAGCATCTCTCCTTGGAAGGTGATCGACGAAATCACTTATCATCGCTGGTCGCTGAAATACGGTTCAATGTTTGAAGCCGGATTGGGAGCGGAAGCTGTTTATAATATTTTTCGCAATCTTGATTTGGCTAAATTGGCTGATGATTTGATGACTCAAACGGCTAAAGCCAGCTCATTGGAAAAACCCAAGATTCTTAAGCGCTACAATTTAATCAAGAGTCTGGAGCGTTCGGGGGTTCGTCCGGAATGGATGTTTCTTAAAGTCATACCGGTAATTCCTCCCGCTTTGCGTCCCATGGTTGCTTTAGACGGCGGTCGCCATGCCACTTCCGATATTAATGATTTATATCGCCGAGTCATCAATCGCAACAATCGCCTTAAGAAACTGGTTGAATTATCAGCGCCGGAAGTTATTTTGCGCAATGAAAAGCGCATTCTCCAAGAAGCGGTTGATGCTTTGTTTGATAATTCAATGCGTCAAGGTTCAGGCGATAATGCCATGAATCAAGCGCAGCGGCGCCCGCTTAAATCGCTGGCTGATAATCTCAAGGGCAAACAGGGGCGTTTTCGCCAAAATCTCTTAGGTAAACGTGTTGATTACTCTGGACGCTCGGTTATCGTGGTTGGCCCGGAACTGGCGCTGGACGAATGCGGCTTGCCGAAGCAAATGGCGTTGGAACTTTTTCGGCCTTTTGTCATTTCCAAAATTCTGGCGAGCGAATTGGCTTACAATATCCGCGGAGCGGGGAGATTGATCGACGAAGGAGTTCCGGAAGTCTGGGCTATTTTAGAAGAAGTTATCGAGAATAAATATGTGCTCTTAAACCGCGCTCCGACCTTGCATCGTCTAGGCATCCAGGCTTTTAAGCCGATCTTGATTGAAGGCAACGCCATCCAGCTTCATCCTCTTACCTGCGCCGCTTTCAACGCCGACTTTGACGGCGATCAGATGGCCGTTCACGTGCCCCTTTCCGCTATTGCGCAAAAAGAGGCTCGAGAAATTATCGCTTCTGACCACAATATCTTAAAACCGGGCAGTGGTGATCCGGTAATTAACATGCGTATGGACATTGTCTTGGGTAGCTATTGGGTAACAAAAATCGTTGCCGGCGAAAAAGGCGAAGGTAAATATTTCTGTTCGCCTCACGACGCTATTTTAGCTTATGATTTCGGCGGCATCAGTCTGCGCGCCCAAATTAAGGTTATGGCTACTGACAAAGAACGCTATCGTGAATTCGCCGGTCAGGTTTTTGAAACTTCAGTCGGGCGCTTGCTTTTTAACAATAATTTGCCGGCCGACTATCCGTTCTTGAACAAGGAAATTACCGGCAAATTGATGTCTAAACTAGTAGAAGACATCATCGCTCGCTATGGCGTGGAGAGGTCGGCTGAGATCTTAAATAAAATAAAGACTTTTGGTTTTCGCTATTCGACTTTGTCAGGCATAACTTGGGGTATTGATGAGGTTAAGGTCCCTGAAGGCAAAGGCGATATTATCGTCCAAGCTAAAGAGGAAGTTCAGAAAGTGGAGGATAATTACAGCAACGGTTTACTTTCAACCAACGAGCGCTATCGGATGATTATCGAGATTTGGAACAATACCAAAAATAAAATCGAGAAAATCGTACCTGGCGCTTTGCCAGTGGAGGGCTCGGTTTCTTACATGCTTGACTCTAACGCTCGCGGTTCAACCAGTCAGGTGGTGCAAATGGCCGGAATGAAGGGTTTGATTATCAACCCCGCCGGCCGCCTGATCGATTTCCCGATCATTCCTTGTTATAAGGAAGGTTTGTCGCCCTTGGAATATTTCATCACCACTCACGGTTCACGCAAAACCTTGGCCGACACCGCTCTCAATACTGCCAAGGCGGGCTATATGACTCGCAAATTGGTGGATGTTTCTCAAGATATTGTTGTTACCGAAGATGATTGTGGCGACAAGGAGGGCCGGTTAATGACTAAAGATTTAGCTTCAGCTTTAGATACCGGCATCGGCAATCTAATCAAGGGGCGGATTCTCGCTAAAGATGTGGTTAAAACGGATGGCGCGGTGCTTTTCAAGAAAGGCGATCTTTTGACCAAGGCTGATGTGGAAAAAATTGAAGCGGAAGGAATTACCGAAGCGTCGGTTTACTCGCCGCTTTCCTGCAAATCGGTCAAAGGTCTGTGCCGTAAGTGCTATGGGTTAGATTTGGGGCATAATAGATTGGTGGCGGTGGGCCAGCCAGTCGGTATTGTTGCCGCGCAGGCGATTGGCGAACCGGGAACTCAGTTGACGATGAGAACTAAGCACTCCGGAGGTATCAGTACCGGCGGCGTTGACATTGTCGGCGGTTTGCCGCGGGTGGAAGAAATTTTTGAACGGCGCACGCCTAAAAATTCGGCTTTGATTAGCCCAGTCAGCGGTGAGGTGTTGGAAATTAAGAATAACGGCAAAGAACATCTGATAACAATTTTGGCCGACCTGGAATATCGAAAGAAATCAGAGGAGGGCTCGCTGGAGTTCAGTGTTCCTTTCATTAGGACGGTTTTGGTCAAAGAGGGCGCAAAGGTTGAAAAGGGCCAATTTCTAACCGATGGTCCGGCTGAATTGCCTGTTCTGTTTAAACTGGGAGGCAAAGAAGCGACCGAGAATTACATCATTAAGGAGATCAATGCCATTTACGAACTGCAGGGAGTTAATATCGCTCGCAAGCACATTGAACTGATTGTCCGCCAGATGTTTTCCCGACGGAAGATCAAGGATGTCGGCGACACCCAATTTGTTTCCGGAGAAATTGTCGAATTGGCTGAATTGGTTGAGGAAAATAAGTCAATTAAAGACAAGGATTTAAGGGAAGCAACGGCGGATACTGTTTTATTGGGAATTTCCGATGTGGCTCTCTCAACTTCCAGCTTCTTGTCGGCGGTATCCTTCCAGCACACGACCAAGGTCTTAATCAATACGGCGATTAGGGGAGGCATTGATAAACTCCACGGCTTGAAGGAAAACGTGATCATTGGCCGCCTGATTCCCGCTGGTACCGGCCTAATTCCCGACTATGGCAAAGAGCTAGAACTAAAGACAGAGGGGAAAGAAGAAAACAAAATAACTGACTCAATTGATCAAGAAAATTAGAAAGGTGCTAGAATGACTTTATGGCCTCTTCGGTTGAGAAAATAAAATCGAAGCTTGATATTGTTGATGTCGTGGGTTCTTATCTGAAGCTGGAAAAAGCCGGTCTTAATTACCGCGCCTGTTGCCCCTTTCATAATGAAAAAACACCGTCATTTTTTGTTTCGCCCAGTCGCGGTTCTTATCATTGCTTTGGCTGTAATCGCGGCGGTGACCTGATTTCTTTCGTCCAAGAAATTGAAGGACTGGATTTCATTGAAGCTTTAAAAGTTTTAGCTGAACGGGCCGGCATCGAGCTTGAACCTTTTAAGCAGGAACAGACAATTTCTAACCGTCTTTATGACATTCTGGCTGAAGCGACTAATTTCTACATCAGACAGTTAATTAATGACAAGACAGCTTGGCGCTACCTTTTAGAACGGGGTTTAAACGTTGAAAGCGTCAAAAAGTGGCGATTGGGTTTTGCTCCTGATAACTGGCGGGGTTTGGCTGATTATTTGGCTAGCCGTGGTTATCGCGAGGAAGAGATGGTTCGGACCGGTTTGTTAATACCTTCTCGCGGGCCGGCCGCCGCTCGCGGCTATGACCGTTTTCGTTCAAGGATCATGTTCCCGCTTAGCAATCCCGGCGGCAAAATCGTGGGTTTCTCCGGTCGGATATTTTCTGCCAGCCGGCAGGTCGGGGCGACGGCTAATGATGTCGCCAAGTATATCAATTCGCCGCAAACTGAACTGTATGACAAATCGCGCCTTTTGTACGGTTATGATCAAGCCAAAATGGCGATACGGCAAAAAGATTTTTGCGTCTTTGTCGAGGGCCAGATGGATTTGATTTTATCTCATCAGTCCGGACTCGACAACACCGTGGCCGTTTCAGGCACTGCTTTAAGCTCGGATCATGCCCGCTTGGTTAAACGTTTAACTGACAATGTCGTCTTGGCCTACGATTACGATACTGCAGGGCTGGCCGCTTCTTGGCGAGCGATTAATTTATTGCGCGAGGAGGGAATTCTGGTAAAAATTGCCAAACTGCCTTCCGGTCAGGACCCGGCCGACGTGGGGAGAAAAGACCCGGGAGCTCTGGTCAAAGCTGTTAACGAGGCAGAACATTATATCGATTTTATGATCGGTTCTCTGCAGGAAAGCGGAAAAACTGGTTTGGAACTTAATTTAGCTGTTAATAATTTAGTTTTGCCTTATATCAAAGCTTTGGATAAAAAAATGGAACAGGCTCACTTTGTCTCCAAATTGGCGTATCTGCTTAAGATCGGCGAGGAAGCAATTTGGTCAGATTTGCAAAAAATAAAAATTGAATCAATGGCTGAATCACCTAAAAAAGATCTAGTAGAAGAGAAAAAGGTGATTGATCATTGGCAACTTGTTGAAAATCGCTTGTTCGGCCTTTTCTTTCTTCTTCAGGCCAAAGGCCAAGAATCGGAGATAAAAAAAATAATGGAAAAATGGATTACGCCGGAAGTTTTAGCTGATAAAATTAAAAACCAGGAGCCGTTAAAAAACCAGCTCGCCTTAGAAGCGGAATTAGTGTATGATCCAGTTAGCAATTTGCTGGCCGAGGGCGAGGAATTAGCTCGGGTTTGGCAAATGGAAAAATTAAAATCTGAATTAAAACAAGCCCTGACGGCGGTTCAAGAGGCCGAAAAAGCCGGCCAGAGCGAGGTGGTGGCGAAAAATCTGCAACAGTGTCAGGAATTATCATCCGCGATTAATAAATTAAAAAAATAATTATGGCAAATTCAGCAAGGAAAAAAAATAAGACCAAGCTTGTTAAAAAAGTCGCTAAGAAAAAGGTTAAAAAAGCGGCCAAGAAAATAAAAAAGCAGAAAAAACCGGTTAAAAAACTTGCCAAAAAATTAAAAATTAAAGCGGTCAAAAAAAGTTCAAAAAAATCCACAGTCATTAACAAGAAGGAAGCCAAAGTTTTGACCAAAAAAGGGCAGAGTTTGGAAGAAAAGCTAAATCAAAAGATCGAGATTTTAATTACCAAGGGACGTAGTCGCGGTTTTGTAACTTTTGCCGAAATTATAAAAGAATTTCCCAATATTGAGAATGACATTCTTTTTCTTGACCAGCTTTATACCAGATTTGAGGAAACAGGCATTGATGTTTTGGAAGAGGGTAATCTTCTTGATTCCGACCAACTGCTTGACAGTAAAATCAAAACCGGCCGCGGTGACGTCTCGTTGGATTCGGTCCAAATGTATTTGCGGGAAATTGGCCGGCACCGCTTATTAACCGGGCCGGAAGAGAAGGAATTGGCCAAAAGGATTTTAGCCGGCGATGAGGAGGCGAAAAAAGACTTGGCCAACGCCAACTTGCGTTTGGTTGTTTCTATCGCCAAAAAATATATCGGCCGCAGCCAAGACTTGTCGCTCTTGGATTTAATCCAAGAAGGCAATATCGGCCTTTTCAAAGCGGTAGAAAAATTTGATTGGCGCAAGGGTTATAAATTTTCCACTTATGCCACTTGGTGGATCAGGCAAGCGGTAACGCGCGCCTTGGCTGATCAATCCCGCACTATTCGCATCCCAGTGCATATGGTGGAAACAATTGCCAAGTATAAGCAAGTTTACCGCCGTTTAGCTCAAGATTTGGGCCGCGATCCTTTGCCACAAGAAATTGCCACTGAAATGGGTATAGAAGTTGAGAAAGTTCATACTATTGAAAAAATTGACCAAAGCACGGCTAGCTTAGACAAGCCGACTGACGATGACGATGAAAAATCAACCTTGGGTGAATTTATTGCTGATGACAAAATTGCTCCGCCTGACCAGGATGTTTCTCGTCGGATTTTGCGCGATCAGATTGATGAAATTATGAATGATCTCACTCCCAAAGAGCGGAGAATACTTGAGATGCGCCATGGTTTGAAGGATGGGGTGATGAGAACGCTTGAGGAAGTGGGAAAAGAATTCGGCGTTACGCGCGAGCGCATTCGCCAGATTGAAGCCAAAGCTCACGAAAAAATTCGCCAGCACGATAAAGCTAAAAAACTAATGGGTTATTAAATAAAAAAGCCGGTTTCAAAACCGGCTTTTTTATTGGTGTGAATTTTAGAATTATTGATCAGCCAGCAAGAGATCAAAGGCCGCGGCCAGGCGCTCAGCTGGTAGGCCGCCAAAGACGGGAATTTTTTGATCTTTGGCAACAATAACAAAGAAGGGTGTTCCTTGTGCTCCCAAAGTGATTGCTTCCTGGACGCCTGCCTGTATCTTGTCGTTGTACTTTTTGGCTGTTAGACAGCTGTCAAATGATTTGATATCAACTCCCAAAGTTTGAGCCGTCTCGCTTAGTTTAGCCGGATCCAAGCCATTGTTTGAAGGGGTGATTTCGAAAATTTTATCAATAAATTGCAGGTATTTTTCGTTGCCACCGAGCTCGCTGACACATTCGGCGGCCATAAATTCATTAACCGCTTTAACCGGATGGAGACTTTCTAACGGGAAAGGGCGGTAAATAATTGCCACTTTGCCAGTATTTACATAATTGTTTTCGGTTGCTCTGAGCTGATTATGAAAGTATTTGCAGGCTGGGCATTCAAGATCTGTATAAACGATGACTTTAATCGGAGCGTTCGCTTCGCCTCTGATCTTGTCGGTCAAGTCTACGTCTCTTAAGGAAGCCAAATTGATTCCTTCGGCTGGCTGTATAATTTTAGCTAACTCGCTGGAGGAGGTGGCGGTAGCGGCTGACGTTGCGGCTAAATTATCGCTCGGATCGATGTTGCTGCGATAATAAACGGCGCCGGCGATTACCAATATAAAGATAATAATAGCGGCTGGTACGGCTAAGGAAGTCTTATTTTCGTCCATGTTGATGATGTTAAATTCGCTTAATTATTCTTGTAATATCTCTTAAATTTACCTTACCTCGGCCCCTGAGTCAATGTTGCTTTCTGGGATAAGTAAAACCGGTCCTTGCTCGGCGGTAGAAGCGGCTAGGAGCATACCCTCACTTTCCAATCCCATCAGTTTTTTTGGTTCTAAGTTAACAATGATAATGATTTTTTTGCCGACCAAATTTGCCGGCTCATAAGCTTTGCCGATACCGGCGATAATCTGCCTGCCGGCAGACAGGTCTGTTTCCCCAGAGTTTACTATAAGTTTGATTAATTTTTCTGATCCTTCAACTCGCTCTGCCGATAAAACCTCGGCCACTCTCAATTTTATTTTGCTAAATTCCTCGTAATTTATATTTTCCATATCTTAATATTTCTATTTTGTTATTTTTAATTTTAATTAAAGTCGATGGTTGGCCGGTTAATTTTCTTTTGGCACTTAAATAAAAATCAATTTGATTACCAAAATAATTTTCTGCTTCGGTGATAGTATTGGCTGGGGGAAGACTCTCTGGGTTGGCCGATGGGGCAATCAGTGGGCCGGTTTTTTCGATTAGTTTTATTAAGAATTTATTTTTAGGCCAACGAAAAGCTAGTTTAGAGGTAAAGGCGACACTGACCGGTCCGGGCCAAATTTTTACCAATATTTCTTCAGTTTTTTTATTCGGCTTTAGCTTAAATTTCTTCAGGTCTTTAAGAGAAGAAATTAGAATAATAAACGGTTTGCCCCGGCGGCGTTTCTTTAATTTCTTGATTCGCTCTACTGCCTGTTTATTCAAAGCCTGGCCAACCAAGCCGTAGAGAGTGTCAGTGGGGATAATCCCAATTCCTCCCTGTTTTAAAATTTTCACCGCCTCTTCTGTTTTATCTCTTTTCATAATAAAATTAAAGCATAAAGCATTATTATTTTTAAGCAAATAAAACAAGGCCTATGTTAAGCGATCGTTATGAGGTCTCTCTAAGAGAATTTAACCAAGAATTTTTCGAAGCCCTTGAGGATAATCAGTATATTAAAGGGCCGACAATCGAGAATATTTCTAATTATCATACTGTCTATGTCGATGGCGAACCAGCTGGCGTTGTCGGCTATCTGCCGCCTAAAATTAAAGCAGTGGCCGATGCCGGTTTCGTACAAATTATTTTAGCCTCAGCCTATCGTGGCAAGGGCCTGATCGGCAAAGTTTATGATCTCTTGGCCGAGAAGCATAGCTTAAAGACCTTGTATGCCACTATTTATGAAAAAAATACCACTTCGATTCAGGCTCACGAAAAGATCGGTTTCAAAATGCTGTCTCCAGAAAAAATGGCCGATTTGCGCCATCGCGGCCTTTTGGATGATGATGACATCAGGCTCGTAAAGTATTTGTGAGCTTTTAAATGGTGCTCTATTCTTAAAATAGTCCGAACGCATTTCGCCGCCACCGAATTTTGTATTTCACTTTGCGAAATGCGCTACAAATAAGATAAATATTCTTAATGGTGACTTAATTATACACACATCTGATTATTAAAGAGATGTCCACATATTTGATTTACTTAATTCCGCACACCTTTTTTAGAGCCGCGAGATCATCTGCTGTTAACTTTTCGTTCACACCCTCATTAAGGTAATACATGACAGCTTTAGGGTTATCAAGATGCTCTAGTCCCAGCGCGTGTCCAAGCTCGTGGGCGAGAACCTTCACAAGCTGATTCGTATTGTCAAATTGGAAAATATCAATTGCTGTTCCGCTTGCGTCGCTTACATATTCGCCTTCATTGAATTCCCCGCCAGTCGATGAGCCAACCGTGTTATATTTATCTACTTGAAGATTGAGTGTGACAATTAATTTATTAAGAACTATCTTTGCTGAATTTATCGTATCAACTAATTCATTTAAAGAGTTTTTGGTCTGATTAATTATTGTAGCTTGATTATTCAAATCAACTCTTTTTTGTTCCAATGTACTATCTTCTGCCTTCGGCGTTTTACCGTGGCCATTCCAATAATTGGCATCTTTTTCGTAGGCACTTTTGTCTGCGTTATAAGTTGCAATCAAGGTATCTAATTGCACTTTTTCTTTATTATATGAGACAACCAGTAAATTATACTTGGATTTTAATATGTCATAAGTAGATCGGTTATCATTAATGACTATTCCTATTTTTTTCATTGCGTCCGTAGCTTTCTGCCGATAATCATAGATTAAATTTATTTTTAAGTTCCCGGTGGGTGAATATTCGAATAATTGCTTGCCGATTGGCGATTCCCATATTTTTTCAGCCTGTTTTATATCATTTAATAACTCCGCTTCTGTTAAACCAAAACGTGGATCAAGATTTACCATAGAGTAGGTTATTGGCCTTTGGCAGGGTTGCGATCGATTCAGAAGCCCTCGTAAAAGACGGCTGACATCTTCCCTATAGTAGCAGCCGAAACCCAGAAGCAAGAAAATAACAGCTATACCGACAAAAAATTTAATTCGCAGGTATTTCATATTCAAAAAAGAGTTTTTTAGCTACTAATAAATGGCCCCACTTGTTTTTGCAACGACAAATAAACAATACAATCGTACATACCCTATGCAATCTGCTTTATTTCTGATAATACGCAAATCTCATTTAGTTACATAATGCTGTGGCCTTGTAGTAAGCGTACTATGACTAAAATAACCGCGACTACCAAAAGAATATGAAGCAACCCGCCCAGCGTGAAGGAGGTAATTAATCCCAAAAACCAGAGAATTAGCAAAATTATAATTATTGTCCACATACTTTAATTATTTATTGAATAATTTTACAAACCAGCCGAATAGGCTGAATTTATTCTCATTAGCTTTTAAAAAATCATTAATCTTTTGTTGCTCCTGTTCTAGTGTTTGAATTTGTCCCTGAAGGGCCGTTTTACTTTCTTTGCTAGTTGTTTTATCTAATAATCTTTTTAACCAGTCGATTTGATTTCCAGTTTTTACCATCTCACTCCGCAACTGACCAATGTTTTTATAATCCGCGCCGATTAAAAATGTTTTTACCTTGCCCTTATTCTGAATTTTATCTATCGCGCCAGCCACCTTGTCCTTAGTTTCATTCTGTGCCTGAGCGACCACCCTTACCTGTTCGCCTATTCCTCCCTGTTCTCTATCAGCTACATTTAAAAGGGTCTGAACAAATGTTGACACTATGCTCTGATGCTCAGCACCATTAACTTGTTTCTCATTTTGTGCCTTGGCAAAGGCGACTGGAGAACAGAGGGCAATTGTTAATGCTAAAGAAGCTATAAGCAATTGACTATTTTTAGGTATTTTCATGTTTTTTATTTATTATTAATTATTGGTAAATATAGTCGACCTCCATATTTATTTTAGTAAGTGATTATTCTAAAAATCTTTCGACCTTTCTTATATTTTACCCCCCGAAACTTTTGCAATACTATTTTTATTTTATCAAATCCTCAATCGAAACGCCCAACGCTTTAGCGATTTTCGCCAGAGTTTGAACACCTGGTTTGTTAACTGTGTCGCTTCCGACTTTCATAAGTGTTGTATATTTAATATCCGCCTCCTTGGCTAAACCATCTTGTGTTAAGCCAAGTTTGGTGCGCCTTGCAGGACTCGGACCTGCGACCTTTCGAATGTGAATCGAACGCTCTAACCAACTGAGCTAAAGGCGCCTAGTGGACTCGAGGGGACTCGAACCCCTTACCTCAGCAATGCGAATGCTGCGCTCTACCAGATGAGCTACGAGCCCGATTAACCTTTTATAATTTACAATTATTTTAGCTTATCAGCAAGCATCTCGGCCTTGGCTAAAAGTTCAACAAATTGTTCTAAACCTAATTGCCAAAAATTTGGTTTGACAATATCAAGATCCAGTTGCTTAAAAAGTTCTCGCGGACTGGCTGATAAACCGGCGCCGAGGAAATCTTTAATTTTTTTAATAAAAGTTGGATCTTGCTGAATTTTAGTTTGTAGCACTTTGGCGATCAAGAGACCGCTCGCGTAAGAATAAACATAGAAGAATTGGCGGAAGTGACTCCAATAAACCCACCAGTTTTCACTGCCTTTAGGAAATTCAACAGCCGGGCCGGTATAATCTTTCATCTGTTTAAGCCAGAGCTTGCCGATAGTTTCTTTGGCTAAGTAGCCGGAAGATCTGAATTCTTGGTGCAACTTTTGCTCGAAGCGGTAAGCGGCTACTTGCCGGAAAATGGTGGCGACTTCGTCGTCGAGCTTGGCCATAATTAAAGCAAGTTCCTCTTTAGGCGTAATCTTTTGACTAAGGGCGTTGGTAACAAGATCCTCAAAAAAAGTGCTGGCCACCTCGGCGGTGGAAGTTGGCGTGCCAAAATAAATCGATCGGGAATTTTTTCTCACTAATTCATTATTGATGCCATGGCCGACTTCGTGGGCGAGGGTCTTAACGTCGCGCCACCGGTTGGTGTAATTAAGCAGAATGTAAGTTGGCAGGGTGGGAGATTGATGAGCGCAAAAGGCGCCGTCGGTTTTGCCGATTTGCGGATAAACATCAATTTGTCCTTGGGCTGAAAAATTAGCAAAAATTTGTTCAAGTTCCGGATCAAGATTTTTTAACTGGTCGCGAACCAAAACTACAGCCTCCTGATAAGTCCACTTTTTTTCTATCTTGCCAATGGGGACACCGCGTTCGAAATAGCTAAGCTTCTTCTGCTTCAATAATTTAGCCTTGAGGCGGTAATAACGCTCTGCCAGTTTATAATTTTTCTCTACGGTGCTAAGCATCGCCTCGATCACTTTTTTATTCATATCGTCACTTACCAAGCGCAAAGTCTCCGGTTCTTCGGCTCGGCGGATTTCGTCGGTGACTTTTTTGTATTCCAAAACGGCATTTAGCTCGTGTTCAGCCACCGGCGCCCAAGCCGCAAGAATTTCGTTAATTTGCCTGGCTGCTTGCTTGCGAACAGTTTTTTTAGGATTAGAACATTCAGCTAGAAGAGCCGGAAAGTTTTTGTTGCCCCGTGTCTCTTGGGCCAACATTGCCTCCAGCATATTTACCCATTGGCGATAACTGGTATCGGAGAACTGATTGATAATTTTTTCTTCCTGATCGCTCTTGGTGTAGCGACCGGTAGCGAATAATCTCTCCAAGAAATGTCGGTAAGGAATCAATTCTTTAGCTGTTAAAAATTCCTGTTGTTTGGTTTTTGCCAGCTGGCTTAAGTTGAGAGTAAAAAACTGGATGCCATTTTCAATTTGAATGGCTACTTCTTTAGCTTTATTTAATCCGGCTTTAATCTGGGGATTATTTTTTTCCTGTTCGCTTCGGAGCCAAAAGTAATAACTAACGCGGTCGTTCCAGCCGTAACGCGCAAGCCAATTTTCATATTCCTTCAGAGCTTGGGCTAGTATTTTGGGATTATCCAGATAATCCAGCCTTTTTCCCCATTTATTTATGAATTTTTGGCTAGCCATTAAGGCTGATCGCTGACTTTGGCCAATAACCGGATCAGCGTCGCTTTTGAAAAGCGGTTTTAAATCCCATTTCATATGTAGACATCATCTTAGCATATTATTTGACATAGTCAGTAGAATATCTTAGCCTGAAAACAGGCAAAAGGTTTTTGTTCTTCAACAAGAAAGGAAGGGGACAATGACTTCTCAACAAAAAACGGCGATTACCGAGAGGATTATCGGGTATAAACCTGATAAACTGGATCTCTTTTTAGCCGCTTTGCGCCAAGCCGAGATTCAGGATTTGGCTGATCGAGTCAGGGAGTATCTTTTCTCCGCTCGGCGGGCGACCCAGAGAATCAAGGGTTTGAATTATGAAAATCTCCGGATCTCGAATACCTTGGGTACTCGGAAGTTTAGTCCGGCTCAGCGGGCTGTGTTTGAAGACCTGATCAAAGCCAATCGGGCCGAGTGCCGCGAGTTGGTCTCGATTCGCAGAGGTAGTGATCGGCCGCGCCAGGTGGTTTCTCTGGCCAGAGTTGCCCAAGATGTGATGCGTGAACAACCCAAAATTGCCCTGGAAGACTGGCCTTACGAAATTGGCCGGGTCTTGGCCTGGGTGGATGACATAAAAGTTACCACCAACCCTCAGTTCATCAAGCGGGTCAGGAGTCTTTTTGGGAGTATCTCTAGCCGGCGGAAATTGTCTAACGAGGAGAGAGACTTTCTCGTCGTGTTGGCGGCTTTGTATCGCCGACTATCATAATATCTGCTTGGCCTGACAGCCTCGTCTCTTGAGAGACGGGGTTGTTTTATTTAATGACAAGCGGATAGATGTTTCAGAGAGTTTGCCTATCATTTGACGTGGATAAGAGAGTGTCCTAGGATGAAATCAGACAGAGAAGGCAAGGTTCTTTGACAGGAGAGGAGAAAGGAAGGAGGAAATATGCTAAACCAACCGACTTCTGTCGATGCTGAAGAAAGCCAAGAGGGGAAAGACGAAAAGATGGACTTTCTGCTGGCAGCGATGAGCCAACCGGAGATTCAAGATCAAGCTCAAAGCGTGAGAGAGTACCTCTGGGCTGCCCGCCAGGCGACGGGGAAAATCAAAGAACTCAATGACCAGAATGAAAAGATCATGAGAAAGCTAAACACCGTCCGTTGTCTCAGTGAGGGCCAAAAAACGGTGCTTGGAGAGAAAATCGAGTTCAATCGGGTTAAATGCCAAGAATTGGCCAAGATTCGCCAAGGCGAGAAGCGCCATCCCCAGACTTTGATTTTGGCCAAAATCGCCCATGATCTGATGGCAACTCGGTCCGATCTAGAACTGGAGAGTTGGCCTTACCAAATTGATCAAATCTTGGCTGATATTGACAAGCCCAGGGCTACTCTTGCTCCGAGCTTTATGAAACAAATCAGAGACTTGGTTGATGACCTGGCACAGAAACGAAAACTAAGCAACGACGACACCAGGTTCCTGATTGTTTTGGCGGCTCTCTATCGGCCACTGTGATTTCCTTATCCAATCCAAATTCCATTTACAACCTCGTTCTCTGGGACGGGGTTGTTTTTATTGCTTGACGATTATGGTGGAATAAATTTCCAGCAGAACAAACAGAATGCCGATGACGAGCGGACCAAGGATAAAGCCGATGGGACCAAAAAAACTGATTCCGCCCAAGACCGAAAAGAGGATAATGAGGGGATGAAGATGAGTCTTTTTGCCGACCAGTTTAGGACCCAATAAATTATCAATCAAACCGACGGCCAATACTCCCCACAAGAGGAGTCCCAAAGCGGCCAAGCTTTGTTGAGTCAAAAGGAGAAAAATAATCGCCGGGATTAAAACCAGGGAAGTCCCGACCCCGGGGATCAAAGCGCCAATTGAGGCCAAAGTGCCCCAAAGGATTGGGTTGGGGACGCCGAAGATGATAAAACCAAAAGAAGAAACAATACCCTGAATAATCGCAACCATTAAGCTACCCCTGATGATCGAATTGATTGAGGAAGTAATTTTTTTGATGATAATTTCATCATCTTCTTTGGTTAAGGGACTGAATTTAATGATCAGCTGATTAAATTTGTCGCCGTCTTTAAGCAGGTAGAAAAGGGCAATGGCAAAAACAAAGAAACTGGCGATTATTCTGAAGATATTGGAAAAAACAATTCCTAAATTACCAACCAGGAAATTTAAAATATTTTCTAAGTATTGGTTAATATCTAAAGAAATATTGCTGAACATCGGAGAAAAAGACTGCAACCTCGACGTTAAATCCTGCAGGATACTGGTTAAACTTTCTTGACTAAGGTTGTCGGCCAAAGAAAAATAAAGTTGTTGCGCTTCTTGGAATATTTGAAAAGTCAGAAAAAAGATCGGTATCAGGATAAAAATGAAGACGATCAAGAGAGTGAAGATAGTCGCGAGCCAAGCCCTATTCCTAGTCATTTTTAATATTCTTGTATACAAAGGCTGGAAGAGGATGGCGAAGACGGCGGCCAAAATTAGTGAATAAAGAAATGGCCGCAGGATGAAAAAAGCCAGAATAACCATTATCGCCAGGAGAACTAACAAAAAATAAAAACGAGGTTTTGCATTAGTCATAATGCCATTATAACAAAAGGCTTTTAGAGATTCCACTTTCTTAATTAGCGAGGGTGTGATTTATTAGCTATAATGAATGGCGTGAAATCTCATCGATTAAATTGGAAGTTTATTCTGGTTCTCGCTGTTATTTTGTTGTTGGTCGGAGGCTTTATCTGCCTTGGCTGGCCCAATTCAGTCTCCTACGTTGATCAAAAAATCTTGGCTACTAATTCGGCCTCGGCCCATGGCACCGAGACGCCCGCTGTTTTATTGGGCGATCTTGAAATACCAGTGGAGCTGGCCGTAAGCTATGCCGAAATTCAGCGAGGTTTATCGGGCCGAGTCTCTTTAGCGGAGGACAAAGGGTTGCTTTTTATTTTCTCCAGACCAGCTATTTACCGCTTTTGGATGCCGGACATGAATTTCCCGATCGATATTATTTGGATCAATGAGGGCAAGATTATCGGTATTAATCATAATGTTTCCAATGATTTTGATCCGGATAACCCGATTTTTTATTACGCGCCCAAGCCGGCTCAGTATGTGCTGGAGGTGAATGCCGGTTTTGCCGAGCAACATGGTTTAGATGTCGGCGATAATTTAATTTTCAAAAATATCAACATAAAATGACAATCGTTAAAGCCAAACCTGAAGATAAACAGCGATGGAATAATTTTGTCAGGGCTAATTATCCGCCCGTTGGCGCCTTTATGCAGACTTGGGAGTGGGGAAATTTTAAAGAAATTCTCGGCCAAAAAACCGAGCGTTATTTCTTACTTGATGATGCTGAGACGATTTCCGCTTTTACCTTGGTTGAATTACCCCTCAAAGCCGGCTTTTATTACGGCTATATGCCACGCGGACCGGTTTTAGTTCAAAACTTATCAGAAGATAAAATTATTCTGATTTTCGATGAAATTAAAACTTGGATCATCAAAGAATTTCCCCACCTATTGTTTGTTCGCTTGGAGCCACCGCTTTATTCTTTAAATGCTGATCTTAAAAAACGCGGCTTTAGCTTGCCAAATTATTATATTCAGCCTCGCCACAATCATCTGGTTAATCTGAACCGGACCGAAGAAGAAATCTTGGCCAGTTTTCATCCCTCAACTAGGTCGAATATCAGTCGAGCCGAAAAACGCGGCGTGACGGCCAGAATAGAGAATTATGATCCGGAAAAAATCCATCAGGATTTTTACTTAATGACTAAGGACACGATCGAAAGGAATAACGGGCGGCAAGTTTATCCAGGGAGTGATTATTTCTCCTCCTTCTTTAAGGCGATCGCCCCCTTGGTTGGGGAGAGGAAAACAGACAGTCTTTGTCTGAACAATTTCTATGGTTACCGCGATGGCGAGCCGGCGGCCATTTATGTGGTGCTATTTTTCGGCGACACGGCGACTTATCTCTATGGCGCTTCGCTCTCGGCGCATCTTAACTCTAAGGTAACCACTTATTTGCACTGGTCGGCAATGCAAGAGGCCAAACGACAAGGATTAAAATATTATGATCTGGGCGGAGTTGACGACAAACTCTGGCCCTCTCTTTCCAATTTTAAACGCCAATTTCGAGGGGAAGATTTGAGTTATATCGGCAACATTGATATCCCGCTTAATCCCTGTTTGTATAAGCTCTATAACACTGTCCTGAAATTTAAAAAGACATTGACTAACTAAGGTGTAAAAGATAAGATAATCACTGGATAGATCGATAATAAATAATGTTCTGAATTAAATATAAGCTTTTCGCGGTACCTGCCGGCAGGCAGGGCTCAGTGGTAGAGCGGTTTAATTACATATAGAGATGGATATTTATTATGTCTATGCGATCAAGAGTGGTATCGATGGCCGAATATATGTAGGGCTGAGTTGTAATGTTGAAAGAAGGATAAGTGAGCATAATTCGGGCATGACAAAATCCACAAAATCTTACAGACCATGGAAGTTGATATGCAGTGATAAGATCGGTAACAGAAAAGAAGCCAGAATAGAAGAAAAGAGATTAAAATCTGGTTATGGTAAGGAGCTCCTTAAAAAAATAAAGATTCCGCGGTAGCTCAGTGGTAGAGCGGTCGCCTGTTAAGCGATTGGTCGCAGGTTCGAGCCCTGCCCGCGGAGCCAACAAATTAGATAGTAATTAATCAATAATAAATATATATGGGAAAAAGATTTACCGGGGTGGGCAAGATGAAAACATCGCGTTCCAAAAAAACTAAGAAGCGCCTGGCGATAAAGAGGGCGATGTTAGAAGCGAAAAAGAAACCAAGGAGAAAATAACAAATAAATTCTGACCACCCTCTCTATTTACCGGAGTTGTAATTTAAGCTTGCTGATAATTTGAGTAGCCGGTTTTGGCTTGAAAGCGTATTTTGCTATTTCAATAACCAAGACTAAGGAGATGGCTTTAGCTAAAAGGAGTCCCCAGTGGAACAAGTTAAGTGGGACTAGGCCTAAGAGTTTTTGGGTTAGTGGGAAGTAAGTTACAATCACTGCCAAAGACAAACTAAAGATTACCACGGCAAAAAGCCATTTATTAGACCAAAAATTTTCGTATTTCCAAAAAGGCTTGCGGAGAGTTCGGCAGGAAAAAATATAAATAACCGAACTGAAGGCTAGCGACATAAAAGCCATTGTCTGTCCCAAGGCCAAATTTCCTTGATACAGGCCAAAATACCAGAAAAAGCCGAGAGAAAAGAGGCCCGAGAGCAGGGAGATAGCAACGATCAAAAAGAGGCTTAATTTCCCCAGAATCGGTTCGTCCATTCTCTTGGGGCCGTCAAACATTATTTCTTTCTCTCTTGGCTCAAATCCTAAAATGAAATCTTCCGGACCGTCGCAGAGGAGATGGAGCCAAAGAATCTGGACAACAGTCAGGGGGAAGGGCCAGCCGAAAAGGAGAGCTCCAAAAATAACCACAATTTCGGCGAAAGAATTGGAAAGGATGAATAAGATTATTTTCTTAATGTTTTCAAAAACTAATCTGCCGGCCTCAATCGCCGAGATGATTGTTTTAAAATTATTATCCAAGAGAATAAGGTCGGCAGTTTCTTTGGCTACCTCCGAGGCGTCGCCAACCACAATGCCGATATTTGATTTTTTTAGAGCTGGCGCGTCGTTAACACCGTCTCCGGTCATGGCCACAATTTCTCCTCGCTCTTGCAGAGCGCTGACAATCCTTAGCTTTTGTTCTGGGGTAACGCGGGCAAAGAGCAAGATATCAGGAATTTTGGCCTTGAGCTCTTGGTCACTCATTTTTTCCAAGTCGCCCCCTTCCAAAATTTCTTCAGGCGAGGTTTCTAGGCCTAATGACTGCATAATCTTTACAGCCGTGCGGTAGTAATCGCCAGTGACCACTTTTATCTTCAGACCTGATTTTCTGGCCGCCAGGAGTGCCTCTTTGACTTCTTCTCGGGGCGGATCCCAGAGACCGACTATTCCACCCCATTCAAACTCGGAGGCTTTTTTGCCGTTTATTTTTTCTATTTCCGTTTTTGGTATTTTCTTGTAGGCCAAGGCTAGTACTTTTAATCCTTTTTCCGCCCATTCGTTGACTTCAAGCATCATTGCCTCCTTATCTCCTTTAGAAAGCTTAGACATCTCCATTACAATTTCCGGGGCTCCTTTAACAGCGACAAAATTATCGTTGTCGTTATCGAGAGAGTGGTTAACTGTAACCATAAATTTATGCTCACTGCCGAAGGGGATTTCAAAAACCCGATTATGATCGTCAAAAGTTTTTTGCGGATCGAAATCTTTGCGTTCTCTCAAATAGTCCCAGAGCGCAATTTCTACTGTGTCGCTTAAGTCGTTGCAAAGGCACATGGCGAGGAGGCTGTTCGCGGGGTCAGCAAAATCGGTTTCGACAATTTTCATTTTTCCTTCTGTTAGAGTCCCGGTTTTATCGGTGCAGATTGTCGTGACCGAACCCAAAGTCTCGACCGCCAGAAGCTTTCTTATCAAAGCCTTTTTTTCTAGGCTGTCTCGCATGGCGAGGACTAAAACCAAAGTGATAACGATTAACAAAGCTTCGGGGATAATTGCCACCAAAAGAACCGCCGAAAGTTCAACCATTTGCCAAAATCCTCTGTCGGTTAAAAAGCCGAATAAAAAAATTAAGATCGTCAAAAAGATGGCGATATAGATTAAAGAGTGAGTCAGTTTTTTCAGGCGTATCTGGAGAGTGGTAATCGGCTGCTCAGTCTCCTTTAGGGTTTTGGCAATTTTGCCAATCTTGGTCGAAAACCCGGTTTTTGTCACTCGTATCACGGCTCGGCCAGAGGAAACGATTGTTCCCATGTAAACTTCGTCCTTTATTTTTTTCACCACCGCCTCGCTCTCCCCAGTTAAAATGGCTTCGTTGGTAAAAAAAGAAATTGCCTCTGTAATCTCTCCGTCGGCGGGGACCTTGTCTCCCGTTGCCACGAAAACAATATCTCCAGAAACTAGTTCGGAAGCTTCAATTTCTTGTTTCTTATTGTCTCGAAGTACTCTGGCGCTTGGCTTTACTAATTTTTTAAGAGCGGTGAGTGTTTTTTGCGTCTTATTTTCTTGGAAGAAGCCCATCAGGGCATTAACAAAAACCACGCCCAAAATCAGGACAATATCAAAATATTTTTGGAGAGAGAGCGAAACTAAAGCCACTAGGCAAAGAATGTAGACTAGAGGGTTGGCGAATTGCGACAGAAAAATTTTAATAGCCGAAGTAGTCTTTTCTTCCGGCAAAATGTTTTTACCATATTTTGCTTGCTTGTCCCTAACTTCTCCGACTGACAATCCTTGTTGTTTTAATGTTATCGATGCCATTGGATTATCTAATTATCCGAACATTAGCCAGCTGGGCTTAAAGATTAACAACAAACCGATTACGAACATCAAAATGCCGCCAATTAAGCGCGACCAGCGGCTGTACTTAGTGGTAGCGCCGGCAATTTGCAAGGTGGTCATGGCGGCAAAAAAGACAATTAAGTCATCCAACATAAAGACAAAGATATAAAGCAAGAGATAAAGATAATACTGTCCTTGAGTCAGATTGCTTAAAGTTAGAACTTGAGTGTAGACAGCGGGCAGGCCGGCCGAACAGATAAGTTCAATCAAATTAACTGCGCCAGCCAAGAGGATAACGCCTCCAAGCGCCAGATAAAAACTCTTTTGTCTAGTGGCATTTTTTAACTTCTCAATAAACCAGCGTTTTTTCTCTACGCCGGTTACCTGGCAGACAATTTCTTTCCGGCTGGAGAAATATTCTTTCAAACTATAGCTTCCGCCTACTAGTGCGACCAGCCCGATAATGATCCTGACCCAGACGATTAAGCCGATAAACAAAATCAAGTTAAGCCAAGCTGCCATAAAGACGAAATACACCGAGGCCGAAGTAATAATAAAGGCGCTGCCCAATAGCCACATTCTCTTTCTGTTCGCTAGGCCCAAAAGCAAGCTGATGAGGAAGAGGAGCGCCCACATGGCGCAGGGATTGAAGCCGTCTATCGCGCCCATAATTATCGCGAGCATCGGCAGGGAAAAGCCAAGCGCGTTTATCTCTCCCAGCAAGGGTACGTTGATGATCTTTTCACCTTCTTTAGCGCTGGTTGTGGCCAGTTTTTCGCTCGGTTCTTTTTTATTTGGAGCTGATGGGACTATCAAATCCTGGCATTTATTCTCAAGGCAGTATTTGGCCGCTTCTTCTATCTCTCGGCCGGTCGTGGTGTCGCTGTAGAAGCCGACAAAGTATCGGTTGCCGACAACAGTAAAAGGCACACCGGAAGTGTTGGTCTGCAGCTTTTCTCCGGCTTCGATCAAAAGTTTGCGATTCTGGGCATTTTCCCAAACTTCAAAATCATAAACTTTGACGCCTGGGTATTTTTTCTCAAGTTTTTCCAAAAAAAGCTCTTCTTTGGCGCAATGCGGACAGCCTTCGCCCCAAAAGAAATAAACATTAACACCGGGGATGCTTTGCGCCGAGGCGTTTAATCCTGGTAAGGCAAAAAATAGAATGAAAAATATCAGTGCTAAAACTTTCTTAAGCATGCTTTTTATTTTACAAAAATACCGGACAAATAGCCAATAATCTTGGCCGTTTCCAATAAAATTGGGCTTGAAAGACTTGATTAATTTCGGCATCAATCTGAAAAATGTGATACAATATCCACTATATATGCCTAAAAAGGGATATGATCTGCAACGGCGCGCTTTTTATGCCACTCGCTCTCTGCTTAGGGCTTTTTCTTCGGATAAGCCCAAAGTCCCTGCAAATGTTTCTGCAAATTCCCATAAATACAAGATTAAGATAGCTTTTATTCATAATGAGAAGAAGGTTCATATTGGCATGCATACTGGTGCGGCCCAAATCAATCAATTGATGGCTCAGGCATTGGGCGATTTGGGCGTTTGGGTAAAGCATTTTTATCCCCGCTATCAGCTCGCCGACACCCCAGTACATTTGCGCGGTATAGCCAATATCCTATTTTTTTACTCAATGCTTGAGCAAAAGGAAAAAATGCTCAAATTTGACATTATTCAAGGCACGACCTACACGCCGTTGCCGTTTTTGGCTTTTAAAGTGCCGGTAATTTGCCATTTCGGGTCCACTTGTCGTGGCTTTTTGTCTTCGGTTCCAGCCACCAAATCATTGCCGGGGAGCGAGCGAAGAATTTTCCAAGAATTGGTGAAATACGATATTATTCCGGAATTTGATTTAAAGACCTTTCGGCCCTTGGAAGACATTGCCGATGTTGAAATTATCGCTGCTGAGAGAGCGACTGTCTGCATTGCCACTTCAAAAAAAGTAAGGAATGAATTGATTGAAGCCGGAGTCCCACCTGAGCGTATAGCAGTAGTTCATAATGCCATTGAAGATTATTGGTTTAACCCACAGAGGCCAGCAACAATTCAAGCTCCCCATCTGGTCTTTTTGGGTCGTTTAGGTAACGATGTTTTTACCCTTAAACTTAAAGGTTTGGCTCGCTTGGTCAATTTTTACCGTGCTTTCCCCGAGGTGCCCAAGACAACGGTCTGTATGACTACTAATCGCAAATTGAAGGATTGGTTACGAGTCTCTTTCCCTAAACATTATATGTTCGTCAACCTACGCAAGGATCTGATTCCTGGCGCCTTGGCGCCTCTTTACGGCAGTCTCTTGTTTCTTTCTTCGCGCTATGAGGGATTCTCTCTAAGTTTAATTGAGGGGATGTCTCAAGGTTTGGTCCCGATTTCTTTCCCCGTCGGCGTGGCGCCGGAGATAATTGAAAGTGGCGTTAACGGCTTCCTTGTTAACACAGAAAAAGAGGCCGAGGAGCGGGCCAAAGAGCTTTTGAAAAATAACGAAAAAAGACTGACTATGGCCAAAGAGGCACAAAAAACAACTGAGCATTTTCATAGTTCGCGAATTGCTGAAGAGTTGCTTGCCCTATATCAAAAAGTAAAAAAGGAAAATAGTCTGATTAAAAAAATTTAAAGGGGGTAAAAGATAACGGTAGTTAGTTGACTAAAATGTCAATACCTGCTATGCTAAAATTGCAAAGAGTTTCTATTTGAAAAGTCGATTCATATATATCTATTTGTATATTATCAAGTTTAAGTAAACCGTTAAATGACTGGAACTATCAAAAGACTTACGGACAGAGGTTTTGGTTTCATTACGGCTCCCGGCCTGGCGAAAGATCTATTCTTTCACAGCAATGCTCTTGTCGGAGTTTCCTTTGAGGAACTTCGCGAGGGAGATGCCGTCAGCTTTGAAACCGAAGACTCTCCGAAAGGAATGAATGCCGTGAACGTGCAACGCGCGTAATAACGACCTCTTCAGTTCTTAAACAAAACCACCGCTCAAATTTGAGCGGTGGTTTTGTCTTGACTAGATGAATGCCCACTGTCATTATTAAGGGCGGAGTGTTTTGGCGTTTGAGCTCAACGAGGAGGAACCATGTTTATAAGATGTTGCTATTGCGGAAGGGATCTCGGCGAAACCGAGCCTTTGTCTTACAAAGAGACTTCGCACGGGATATGCTCGGAGTGCTTTCAAAAGGAATCGGAAAAAATGAAGGAGCGGGCCAAAGAGGAGCCAGCCAAGGATAATTAAGACTGAACACGGAACCCGTCCGAAAACAAACGTTTTCGGACGGGTTTGTTTTTTTGCATCCAAAGAGCCTTATTTTACTTTCAGATAGTTGGTCGCTATTAGGTACAGCGGCCCGGCCAGAAAATAGAAAGCTCCTAGATAATTCGGGGCATGCATTAGTTCGAAATTGAAAATCCCGTTATAATTTGAAGCCAGTTGTATGTTGAAAAAATTATAGCCGACATATTCCAAAATCAGCAAGAAGGCGACATACAACAAAGTAGCGATTAAAAATTTATGCTTAAAAGAAATTTTTTCATAAAATTCTCTTAAAAAAACCAGCCCCGCCGTCCAAGCTACTAGCGGAAATAAATTTATTTTTCCCAGCATTAAGTTAAAGCCATCGTAAAAATAAAAATGATAAGAAGTGATAAACAGGGCGAAAAGAAAAGCAATAATTATTTCTTGCCCAATTTTCTCTTTCCAAATAAAATAACCGATCAAAAGAGCGCTAAACAAAAAAAGAATAATCACTAGTTTAAAGTCGACGAAAGGCGCGAGAGTCATCATAATATTAAAATTATACCAAGTAGATTAAGAAAGTCATCTATCGGTCAGAGCCGGGTGGTTTTTTAGGCAGATTTGTGCTAAGATAAGAATATTATGAAAAAAACTACTATTGGTGCGCTTATTGTTGGAATTATCATTGTTCTTGTCGGTGTGTACTTTTTTACCCAACGTTCGTCAGATACTTTGTCTGTAACGCCAGGTCAGGGTACGACAACGGCTGCGACTTCGTCGCCAGATCAAGCGAACACTGAACCTGTTGATGAAAGTAAAACCGTTATTGGCGCGTCCGTTGAGAAGCGCGATCTCACCGCCTATCATTATGGGACCGGCGAAAAAGAACTTTTGTTTATTGGCGGCATTCATGGCGGCTATGAGTGGAATACTGTCCTAGTTGCCTATGAACTTATGGACTATTTAGAGGCAAACCCTGAGGTTATTCCTGAAAATATAAAAGTTACAGTTATCCCGGTCTTAAATCCCGATGGTCTTAACAAAGTAGTCGGGTCAACCGATCGTTTTACCCGGGCTGATGTTTCAACTTCAAGAGAGACAGTGATTGCCGGCCGGCTTAACGGCCACGGAGTGGATCTTAACCGCAATTTTGACTGCGATTGGCAAGCTAGCGCTATTTGGCAAAAGACAAAAGTCAGTGGCGGAACTGAAGCTTTTTCTGAACCGGAGAGTCAGGCCTTCAAAAATTACATCGAAAGCCATGATCCTGTCGCCGTTACTGTTTGGTATAGCGCGGCCGGTGGCGTCTTTGCCTCAAGGTGCGATAATGGAATTTTGCCTGGGACCGAGACTTTGGTTAAAACCTATGCCGATGCTTCTGGCTACAAGGCCTACAATAGTTTTGATTATTACGAAACAACCGGCGATATAACAAGCTGGCTCGCCAAGAAGGACATTCCAGCAATCAGCGTGATCCTTTCGACTCACGAAGATACCGAGTGGAACAAAAATAAAGCCGGAGTTCTTGCTTTAATTAAATATTACGCTAAATAATGGGGGCGTTTTCTCTCGGACGGGCTAAGACAGTTGCTCTTATCTTGATCATTCTTGGCGTTGGTCTATTTGCCGGTTTTATCTTTTTTAACCAGAAAAATGAACCAACGCCGGCCATTACCGCCGAACCGGTGGACCTTGGTCCACAATATTCGATTATTGGCAAATCAGTTGATGGCCGCAATATTGAAGCTTATACCTATGGGAAGGGGGAGACTCAGCTTTTGTTTGTCGGCGGCATTCATGGCGGCTATGAGTGGAATACTGTCTTGTTGGCTTACCAATTTATGGATTATCTGGAAGAAAATCCCAGCATTATTCCTAAAAATCTAAAAATTACAGTGATTCCGTCTGCTAACCCCGATGGCGTCTATCGGGTAACGGGCAAAGAAGGCCGTTTCGCCATCGCCGATGTTTCAACCGATCAGCAAGTATTGAAGGCGGGGCGATTTAATTCGCGAAAAGTTGATCTTGATCGCAATTTTGACTGTGAGTGGCAACCCCAGAGTACTTGGCGGGAGGCGATAGTCAACGCGGGATCAAAAGTCTTTTCTGAACCGGAAGCAGTGGCGATTCGAGATTTTGTTTTAAAACAAAAACCAGCGGGAGCTGTCTTTTGGCACAGCCAAGCCGATGCGGTTTACGCTTCAGAATGTGAGTCTGGCATTCTGCCAGAAACACTCAAGATGGTTGATGCTTATACCCAGGCCTCAGGCTATAAGGGAATCAAATCATTTGATAACTATGAAATTACCGGAGCCGCTGAAGGGTGGCTAGCTTCAATTAATGTCCCAACGATTTCAGTCGAGCTCAAAACGCACTTGGATATCGATTGGGAGAAAAATCTCGCCGGTAGCAAGGCGCTTTTAAAATATTTTGGTCAAGAGATAAAAGAATAATGACCTTGCTTTTTAGACATCATTAGCGTAGACTAGTCAATATATGAAAAATTTTAACCAAGGAGGGGCTAAGCGGGGAGGCTTCAGGCCGGAAAGAAGGAGTTTTGACCGTGGTCCGGTAACCATGCATAAAGCCACTTGCTCTGAATGCGGCGAGATTTGCGAGGTGCCTTTTCGCCCAACTGGCGACAAGCCGGTCTATTGCAACAAGTGTTTTGCGGGCAAGCGGGAGGGGGGCGAGCGGGCTCCCAGAAAAGATTTTGGCCGGAGAGATTTTGTTAAAAGCGATTCTTATAAAAGACAAGATCAGTCCAGTGGCAATGAAGAGATCAAGCGTCAGCTCGAAACAATCAGCAATAAATTAGATCAGCTCACTCGTTCTCTCGAAAGCTTAACCAAGAATAAAGAAGAAAAGAAGATTGACAGCGCTGGCAGCCAAGCCGAGAGCAAACCGGCCAAGAAGAAAGTTGCGGTTAAGAAAGCGAAAAAAAGTTCCTCAAAGTAACAAAGTAATTTGCTTAAGATGGTCTGGTGTGTTAGAAATTAATCAGACTTGAAACCTAGGAAAGGAGGTGAGTTTATGGCCGGCAACAAGGTGGAATTTCGAGAATCGGAATTCAAGGACGGATTTCACATCTCGGGACTGCCCATGGTAGTTATCACCGAAAACGGCAATGTCGAACCCGATGACGAGTGGGCGCTGTTTCGACTGACGGATGACGGCTTGGAGTGGTATCATTACGGCGCCGAATTCCGCGCCGACATCATGGGGCTCGAGATCCGCGGCCAGCGAGCAGTTGAAGAGCGGTTCCCGCATTACAAGACGGAGGAGGAGGCGATTGAAGCCAAAAGCCAACTCTCGCTCGAAGAAAGGAAAAGAACCATTATTCGCTCCGTTAAACCGAAGCGATAACCCGCCCGAGACAAACCTGTCACGAGGCGGGTTTGTTGTTTATATAGAAAAGTGCTAGTAATCAATTAGGCTTGGATCTTGGCGAAATTTCAACAAGGAGAGATGGAACTATGGAGATTCTTAACGAGAGCATTCCCAAGGACAAGAATTATCCCAGTGATTCTGTCCAATGCAATTACTGCGGCGGATTCGGCTGCGCCATCTGCGGCCACAAAGGCTGGCTCGAACCGGCCGATCATCCTCATGGTCGCCGTTGCTGCAACTCCCGCTGCAATCAGCCTCTCGCTCCCAACCACTTCGCGGTCTATTGTTCCGACCAGTGCGCTGCCGACGATGCCTAACGCCTAAAGCGCGCCCAATCCCGCCCTGAACGCTTAGTTCTAGGCGGGTTTATTGTTTGTACTGGCAGAATTTAATCGTCTTGACCAATTAAGATAAGATTGTATGCTTGATAAATATGCCAGAAGAGATGCTAACTGATCCGCGAAAGATAAACAAATATTTGTATGTTGAAAAAACGCCTACCTCTGCGGTGGTCTCGGTATATATTTTTGGTATTTTTTCCTGGCTCTTGGTAATTTATGGTTTTTCTGGCCTAGTCATTCACGATCAATTTTTCCAATTAATTGTAGCGCCTGTTTTATTGCTTTTTTCAATTTATCATTTTATCAGCTTTGGCATCAATCTTTTTTATCGGCAATTTGATCTCAAGAAGCATTTGGTTTTAGTTAAAAGATATTGGCTTAAAAAAGAAAAGAGATCTCCCTCAGTTGATATTTTTCTACCAATTTGTGGCGAAGATCTTGAGGTCCTAAACAATACTTGGTATTTTGTCTCACATCTTAAGTACAAAAACAAAAAGGTCTATGTTTTGGATGATTCCAAAGACTTATGCGAGGAACATCGACGACTGGCTGAATTCTACGGCTTTATTTATATTTCTCGGCCGAATAAGGGTGAGATGAAAAAGGCGGGTAACCTAAAATACGCTTACCAGAGAACGAATGGAGAATTCATCACCATTTTTGACGCTGATTTTGCGCCCCACCCGGATTTTTTAAAAGAATTATTGCCTTATACCAAGGATCCCAATGTTGGTATTGTTCAATCACCTCAATATTTTGAAATTAGCGAAAAAGTTTATCAGAAAACGCCTCTGGCTTATGCGGCTTCCTTTCAAGAAGAGATCTTTTATCGGGTGATGCAGGTGGCCAAAGATCGTTTCAATGCTGCTATCTGCTGTGGCTCGAATGCCATTTACCGGCGTGTGGCGCTTGATGCCATCGGCGGACCAAGGCAAGTAGATGCTAGTGAAGACTCTCGTACCGGTTTTGCGATGCTTAATCAGGGCTATGCAACCAGATACATCCCAATCTTACTTGCCTTAGGGATTTGCCCCGACAATTCTTACGCTTATTTCCATCAGCAACATCGTTGGTGCCGCGGTCGGTCGGAACTGGTTTTGTCAAAAGAATTCCTTAAAGCTCGAGTGCCTTTGATGACTAAAATTTGCAATTTGTCCGGCTTTCTTTCCTTCTTGTCCCAGCCTTTAGGCATTCTTTTATCTTTCCAGCTTTTTTGGAGTTTGATTTTTTATAATGAATGGATTTCTTTTTATAATTCGATCTTCTTTTATCCTTATATGGCATTTTCACTTTTTCTTCTGCCAATTTTTCATCTGGCCCGCTTTAAGAAAGAGGTTTTTTATACTGGCTTGTTAAGAACTTATGCCAGCACCCATGCCTTAATCGGGGTTTTTCTCGGCAAATCGGTGGCTTGGATTCCTACTAATGCCAAGCATGTTTCTTATTCCGCTGCCTTCAGACAAACGACAATGATTGTGGCCATATACGTTGTTCTTTATACTGCCTTGGCCACCTTAAGTTTCCGTGTGGGGGCGCTACACCTGTTAACCTTTCGTTATTATTCCATTCAGTTTTGGATAATCTGGAATATGGCTTTTTCGGTGACCTTGCTTTGGTGTTTTTATCAGACGATGAGAAATATGAGGAAACAGCAAGTTTCTAGTGGGGTTATCTCCAAACCGATATATGTTTTTTGGCAGTTAAGGACAGCTGGTTTTTATCTGGTCTTGCTATCGGCGATTGTTTTTGGTATAAATCTTCTATAGTAAATTTATTATAAGTATAATTATGAAATTAAATATATGCATCGTCTAAAAAACTTATTTTTCTTAATGATCACACTGGCGCTTGCTTTTCCTGTTATTGGTCTTGCTTATGGTATTTCGGGCAGTTCTGCTCTTGGTAATTTCTTTGCGCCACAAAACACTGCTCAACCTGACGCTCCAAAATTAACCGAAGCTCTGGCTCGCTTGAGGGAAATGCTGGAGAGAACTAGGAATCAAAATCAAGATCAAGGACAGAATGCGGCTCAAGGTGGCGGCAATGGTGCAGCGGGCGGCAATTTAGCTGCGGGCGGCAACAACCAAGGCGGCGAAGAGGCAACTGATGAAGAAGGGGATGACGAAGCTTCAACCACTGAAGCTACCACTACTGGTGAGACTACTGATAATTCCAATCAGCTGGCCAATGCCTCGCAAACTGGCTTGGGCAGGATTTTTGCTCCCATCACCAATTTCTTTCACTGGATATTCAGTTGGATTTTCTAATCTGGTAACAAACTAGATAACCCGCCTCGCGACAGGCCTGTCGCGAGGCGGGTTTGCTGTTTTATAGGCATAAACCCCCAGCGTTACAGCTGGGGGTTTTCATTAAAACAACTTTACAAGCTCTTATTTTTATGTCAGTAATTAAGGCGGAATTGAGTCGGCTAAGCGGCCGGCTTTGTCAACAGGAAACAACGCAAAACAGAGAAGGAGAGTCCTATGTGTCTGGAACCGCCCAAAGATGATCATTTGGTTCTGGCCGAAGGCAAGACCAAGGCGATTATCGGCCATCCCGAAGATGGTTTGAAGGTCCTCGTTCGCTCCAAGGATGATATCACCGCCGGTGACGGCGCGAAGCATGATCTCATCCCCGACAAGGCCAGATTGGCGACAGCGACGACTTGCAACGTTTTTCGTTTGCTGGCCGATTGCAGTTTGCCGGTCGCCTTCGACCAGCAGGTGGACGAAGTGACTTTTCTCGCGCCCAAATGCGAGATGATCAAGTTCGAAGTCGTGGTGCGCCGGCGCGCCTGGGGGTCATACCTCAAGCGCCACCCGCACATCGGCAAGGGTCAGGTTTTCCCTCGGCTCGTGACGGAGTTCTACCTCAAGACCGCGGGCAAAAAGTGGCGCGGCTACGACTTGCCGGCGGATGATCCGTTGGCTATCTTGCGCGGAGAGGCTCTTGACCTCTACCGGCCGGATCAGCCGTTTTTCAGCCAGCCGGGGCCCTTTCTGTCCATCTTGATTGGGGAACTCACGAACGAGCCGGCCGAAATGGAGATCATGGCCGAAAGCGCCGCCTACGCCTTCCTGGTGCTTGAGAAGGCTTGGTCCCTGCTCGGTTGCCAGCTCATTGACTACAAGGTGGAATTCGGCCGGGCCCAGTTGTCTCTCGGGTTGCCTTCAGTGGAGGCCATCTTGCTGGCCGATGTCATTGACGGCGACTCCTGGCGCGTGCTTGAAGGCAAGGTGCATATCGACAAGCAGGCCTACCGCGACGGCGAAGATTTGTCGGCGGTGGCCGCCAAGTACCGCCGGACGAAGGAGCTGACCGACCGCTTCGGTTTGCCGCAGCAAAAGGTCATTCTCTGGAGCGGTTCGGAGAAAGACAACACCGAGCCGTTCGAGGACGCCTTCAAGATGCTGGCCAACGGCGACTATGACGATTGCTGTCTCCTCAAGCGCGTCGGTTCCTTCCACAAAACGCCCGAAGCGAGCTTGGCGGAATTGCGCGCTCTCACGGCCGAGCATCCCGATTCGGTCGTGATTGCCAATGTGGGCCTGTCCAACGCCGCCGGACCGATTGCCTCGGCCGGCCTTTCGGTGCCGGTAATCTCGGTGCCGGCCGGCAAAACGTTCACCGATGTCTGGTCGTCGCTTGCGATGCCCAGCAATGTGCCGAATCTGACGGTGTTGTCGCCTCACAATGCGATGTTGGCGGCTCTGCAGATTCTCGCTCTGCGCAACCCGCGCCTGTATGCCTGCTTGCGCTTCCAGCAGGAGCGGCGGCTCGGGAATTTCGTGCCGTTGTGATCTGTTACCACTACAGCCTCGGTCTGCCTTCGGCAGATCGGGGCTGATTTTTTATTTAATTTTTTTCTCTAAGCATTTCGGGCAGCGGCAGCCTTTGGGCTCGATATGCTTTCGCCAATATTCTTTGCCGTAATTGTAAGCGATTTCTTCACCGGCTTTGATTCGCCGGCGCGACATAATGAGAATTTTACCGCCAATTATTTCCACTTCGGCATTCGGCTGGCAAGAGTGATTAATATAGCGGGCGATATTGGCGCGAGTGGCGCCGTCAATTGTTCTTTTAGAATCTAGGCCGAAGAGGTACTTGCTGCGGGAAGTGTATTCTTCTCTCTCGGAGATAATTCGGCCGATATACTCAACCAAGCAAACCCCTTTGGGGATGGCTTCTGCAGCAAAAAGGCCGAGGCCGGCGCCGGCCGCGGAGCGCTTGACTTTGAGCTTGTATTTTCCCGGCTGATATTTTTTTCTCATAAACATGTCTATCTTATCGCAAGATTGGATATTTGGTAAGATAGAGTAATGCTTGGACTGTCGAAAGAAGAATTGGCGATTTTAAAAAAACTTTCCACGCCGATTAAGATTCAAAATTTTCTGGACGCTATGCCGCTTAATTGGGAGAAAGCAGGGGAGACTTACATGTCGCCGCGGCGGGTACTGCGCGAGAATAAGATGCACTGTTTGGAAGGAGCGCTTTTAGCAGGCGTAGCTCTCTGGCTCCACGGCGAGAAGCCCTTGCTCTTAGATCTTAAAGCGCCCCGAGATGAGGATCATGTGATTGCTCTCTATCGGGAGAACGGCTATTGGGGAGCCATCAGCAAGACTAATCATTCCACTCTGCGCTTTCGCGATCCGGTTTATAAAAATATCAGAGAGCTGGCTGTCTCTTATTTCCACGAATATTTCAACAATCAAACCAGCCAAAAAGCTTTGCGCAGCTATTCCATTCCCTTCAATCTCAAAAGACTGGGTACGGATTGGATAACGTCAGAGGAAGATTTATACCATATTGCCATGGCGATTGATGAGATCACGCATTATCCGATCTTTCCGCCGGAAAATGCTAAGTTAATCAGGAGAGCCGATCGGATGGAACAGCGCGCCGGCCAATTGATTGAATGGGAGAAGGATGATCCCCGAACTTGAAATTGTCAATTTTGACTGGCGAGGCCTTAAGAAGTAAAATGTAAAAGAAGGAAAATGAATTCTTATAATTGGTACCAAACAATCATTAGACCAAGCTGGTCTCCTCCGGCTTGGATTTTTAGCCCGGTTTGGACTGTTTTGTATGCGATTATCGCTGTGACCTTTGGCACTGTTTTTTATCGGGCGATTAGCGGCAAGTTGCCATGGCTGGTGGCGGCGCCTTTTATTCTCAATTTGATTTTCAATTTTGCTTTCGTCCCGCTTCAGTTTGGACTTAAAAATAATCTCCTAGCTTCCATCGACATTCTCCTTATTCTTGCGACGCTCAGCTGGGCTTTAGTTGCCGTCTATCCGCACGCGAAGTGGATAACCTATGCCAACATGCCTTATTTGTTGTGGGTTTCTTTTGCTACCGTCTTGCAATTAACAATTACTTATTTGAACGCCTAAATCGGAGGCAGTTTTTTGTTTTTCTAAAAAGTGCTAAAATTATAGGAATCTAATTATTAATTATTAATTAATTTTTTTAAATATGGATGAGTCAAAAGGTTCGCAAAAAAATACCGGCATGGCGATCGTGGCCTACCTGATATTTTTTGTTCCTCTTTTAACCGAGGCGAAAAACGATCCGTTTGTTAAGTTTCATGTCAAGCAGGGACTGGTTTTATTTATCAGTTACATTGTTGATATGTTTATCGGCCTGGTTCCCATCTTGGGCTGGATCATTGCGCCGATTTTGTTCTTAGTGCTGATCGTTTTGCTTATCATCGGCATTATTAATGCTGCTGGCGGCAAGGAAAAAGAATTGCCTCTAATTGGCGGTTTGGCCAAGAATTTCAAATTCTAGTAACCCTTAAAATAAAAAAAGATCTATGCTAGAATCTTTCTTATGGAAACAGATGGCATTTTAGGCTTGAATAATAAGCAATTTTGGCTGTTTGCCTGCTTATTGGCAATTATCATTGCCGCTTTAGCCGTTATCGGCTATGGCATTTATCTTTATCGGGGTTTGGACGATAAACTGGCCGAAACAGAAGGTGCTTTGGCATCAACTACTGGCGCCTTGGAAGAATCAAGAAAGGAAAATGAAGAACTTAATGACGATCTTAGGGCCGAAAAAGAACGCAACGATTCGTTTGAGAGCCAGATTCGCGAAATCAGCGATACCGTCACCATTATTGATAAAATTCAAAAGCTTGATCCGCAGTTATTGCAAAAATATTCCAAAATTTATTTTCTCAACGAGAATTATGTTCCGGCCGGCTTAACCGATATCGACGAGGAGTATCTTTATAATCAAAAAGATAAAGAGCAGATTTTGACCAATGTTTGGCCCAAGCTTGAGAAACTGCTCAAGAAGGCGGCGGCCGCCGGCCAGGAGCTGAGGATAATTTCCGCTTACCGTTCTTTTAGCCAGCAGGAGACGCTTAAGTCGCAGTATACGGTAACTTACGGTTCGGGGGCCAATAAGTTTTCGGCTGATCAGGGCTACTCCGAACATCAATTGGGCACGACCGTTGACTTTACCACGCCGGCTTTGGGCGCCGAATACACAAGTTTCGACCAAGATCCGGCTTACCAGTGGCTTTTAGACAATGCTTACAAATACGGTTTTGTTCAGTCTTACCCGCGCAATAATGCCTACTACCAGTTCGAACCTTGGCACTGGCGCTATGTTGGCGTAGATTTGGCGACTTATTTGCACGACAGACATCTCAATTTCTACGACCTGAGCCAGCGCAAATTAAGCACTTACTTGGCCAAAATTTTTGATTAAGCGTAAATTCTCCTTAGCCTGATGAATGAAGAAGAAATAAAAATAGAAAGTATTGTCAAACAATACTTGAAGCCGGTTTATAATTTGTCTTTTCGGCTGGTCCAAAGCAGGGAAATGGCAGAGGATATTACCCAGGAGGTTTTTGTTAAAGTTTGGAAAAATCTTGATAAATATGACCCGAAACAAAATTTTAAAACTTGGCTTTTTGCCATTGCCAGAAACACGTCAATCGATTGGCTAAGAAAGAAAAGATCGATTGCTTTCTCAGAACTGGAAGACAGAGAAAGTCTCAATGATTCTGGCTATAATTTCTCCGATCAGCTGGTTGATCCGGAACTTTTACCGGAAGAGTTATTTGCCCGCTCGGAAATAAAAGAACAATTAACAGAGGCTTTAAACCGGATTTCTTTTGAGGAGCGCACTATTATCTTACTGCACTTGCAAAATGATTTGAGCTTTGCGGAAATTTCTCAAATTGTTAATCGGCCCCAAAACACGGTTAAAAGTCAATACCGCCGAGCGCTTATTCGTTTGCGCCGGTTTTTGCAGGTTGCACCCAAATAGGCACTGGCCTCGTATTAATAAGCAATGGAAAATAATTTAAAGCGGTTATTTAACCAACTCGATACGATTGAAGCTCCTCCTGGCTTAGAGGCTTCGATTTTGCTTAAAATTCAAGCTGAAAGCAGAAAGCGGGCGCGGATCAATTTATTTGTTTTTGGCTTATTGGACTTGGTTTCTTTTACCGGCTTAATTGCGGCGGCCGTCTTTTTAGCCAATTTGCTTGTCCGATCAGGCTTTACCCAATATTTGTCATTAATAATTTCCGAAGATGGCGCTATCATTAATTACTGGCAGGAACTGATCTTGTCTCTGGCCGAATCTTTGCCTGTTTTAAGCTTGGCGGTTCTTTTAACCGTTGCCATTGTTCTTATCTGGTCAACGGCTAAAACGATTATCAATGTTAATTTAATTTATCAAAAATATGTCTAAAATAAAAAATCTTTGGCAATCAAAAACCTTTCGCTTGTCTAGCTGTTTTTTGTTGACAGCCTTAGTCCTTTTAATTGTTTTTCAAGCCGGGCGTTTTGTCGGCTTTCATCAGGCCGGTTTTTCTTATCGTTTTGGCGACAATTATTACCGTGCTTTCGAGGGCTCTCGTCATGGCGGCCGGCCGATGGATTTTTTCGGCGATAATTTACCCGGCGGTCATGGCGCCATTGGTAAGATCGTGGGGGTTAATCTGCCGACCTTTGTTGTTATTGGTCCTGATAATGTCGAGAAAGTTGTCTTAATTAAAGATGAAACGCTGGTTAAACGTTTTCGCGAGACAGCCAGTTCAACTGATTTGCGGGTGGATGATTTTGTTGTCGTTCTCGGTTCTCCCAATGAAGCCGGCCAGGTTGAAGCAAAGTTTGTCAGAATTATGCCTCCGCCGCCGGGAGTCAAAGCCACTTCCACGCCTCACTAAACAACTATGAAAAATATACTTTTGCGCTATTTAAATTTAAGAAAAATTAAAAATTACGCTTTCGATCACAAAATTATCAGCTTTGTTTTTCTCCTGATTTTAATCTTTTGCGCCTATAAAATTTACGGTTACTTTACCGATACCAGCGGGCAGGCGCGTTATGTTATCGAAGCGGTGCAAACAGGCACGATTATTTCCACTGTTACCGGCAGCGGCCAAGTTTCCGCTTCGAGCCAAGTTGAGGTTCAAGCCAAAGCTTCAGGCGATATTGTTTATATCGGAGTTAAAAGTGGCCAAACCGTCAAAGCTGGCACTTTGCTGGCTCAAATCGATTCCCGCTCGGCTGCCTTAGATTTAGAAAATGTCCGCATCGCTTTGGCCAAGCTCACCGAACCGGCCGACAAATTAGATTTACTGCAAGCCCAAAACGCCTTAAAAGATGCCGAAGAAGCCAAGACTAAGGCCTATGCCGACAGCTTAAACTCCATTGACGAAACCTTTGTCCACTTATTGGGCATTATGACCGGCCTCGATCTCTTACTTAAGGACAGCCAAATTTCTTCTCCTTATTTTTCTCATACTGCTTTATTTAATAGGCGAGATGATCTTATTTTTGCTCTTGCTTACCGCGAAGCTGCTATCAAGAGCTATGACAAGGCCCGAACCGCTTATGATGCCAATCTCAAAGTACAGCAAGAGATCAATCGCGGCTCTGCTGATGATTCAATCAAAAACTTGACTGTTCAAACTTACCAAACAGCCAAATTGGCCGCTCAAGCCTTGAAGGATGCCAATACCGCTGTTTCTTATGTTGTTGATCAGACTGAAAGTCAATACCGCACCAATGAAATGACAACTGATCTGGACGACTTAAGTACTTGGATCAGCCAAATGACTGCCGATGTGGCCAGTTTAAACTCCCTTAGCGCTACCTTAGGCAGCGTTGATCGTACTATTGCCGACAAAACCGAAGCTCTGAACGATTTAGTTAATGGTCCCGATACTTTGGATGTGCAGGCCCAGGAATTGGCGGTGCGGCAAAAAGAATTAAGTTACAGCAATTATTTTGTCCGTGCGCCCTTTGATGGAGTGGTGGCTAAAGTCAACGTGGATAAAGCTGACACTGTCGGCAGCGGCTCAACGGTCGCAATTATCATTACCAATAAAAAAATTGCCGCGATCACCTTAAACGAAGTTGATGCCGTCAGAGTCAAAGCTGGGCAGAAGGTTACTTTAACTTTTGACGCTGTTCCTGATTTAAATATCACTGGCGAGGTGTCGGAAGTCGATTTGGTTGGTACGATTGACCAAGGAGTCGTCAATTATGAGGTGAAAATCGCTTTTGATACGCAAGATTCAAGAATTAAGTCAGGAATGAGCGCCAATGCTTCGATTGTCACTGATCTCAAACCAGATGTTCTGATCGTGCCAAATGCGGCCATTAAAATTCAAAATAATTCTCACTACGTTGAAACTGTTGATAAGAAGATCTCAACAACTAGCCAGGGTGTCACTTTGTCGGCCGCCTCAATTAAGAAACCGGTCGAAATAGGGGTCGCCGACGATCTCAATACGGAAATAATTTCTGGCTTGCAGGAGGGAGAGAAGATCATTACCCGCACTATCAATGGTAATTCTTCAGCCAAAACCACCAGCCAGACCCCGAGTTTGTTTGGCGGCAGCGGAAGATCGGGCGGTATTCCGAGATAGTTTCAGCCTAATTTCCATCAAAGATGATTGAGATTGAAAACATAACCAAAACTTATCACAATGGCGATATCCATTTTAAAGCTCTTGAGGGCATAACTTTTGATATTAAGGACGGGGAATTTGTCGCGATTATGGGTCCGTCCGGATCAGGCAAATCGACCTTGATGCATATTCTGGGCGCGCTCGATACGCCGAGTTCTGGCCGTTATCGCTTGGATGGCCAAGATGTCGCGCATTTAAGCGAGGATCACTTGGCGGAAATTAGGCGCGACAAAATCGGTTTTGTCTTTCAATCTTTTAATCTTCTGCCACGGACGACGGTGATGAGGAATGTTATGTTGCCTTTGGTTTACGCCCGAGTTGGCCTAGCCGAAAGGGAAGAGCGAACTGTTGAAGCGCTTAAAGCCGCCGGCATGGATGAGGCTCATTTTACCCATCTTTCTAACCAGCTTTCCGGCGGGCAGATTCAGCGGGTGGCGATTGCCCGGGCACTGGTCAATAATCCGACTCTGATTTTAGCCGACGAACCGACCGGCAATCTTGATTCTAAAACCGGCGAAATTGTCCTTGGCACTTTTCAGCGCCTAAATGAAGAGCAGGGCAAAACCATTGTCTTAATTACCCACGAGCATGAGGTGGCCCTTCACGCCGATCGGATTATTTCCATTAAAGACGGCAAAGTGGTCTCCGATCATCGCCAGCATCAAAAGAAAATTATTTATAAAAAATCATGAACCTAGTTGATATCATCAGCGAAACTTATTCCGCTTTGTCGGCCAACAAAGTCCGATCAGGCTTAACCATGTTAGGCATTGTTATCGGCATCAGTTCGGTCATCGCCATGATGTCAATCGGCCAAGGAGCGAAAAATTCGATTCAGTCGAGCATTGAGGGCCTCGGCTCGAACCTGCTGACTATTATGCCGGGAGTCGTTCAGCCGGGCCGAGGCATTGTTTCTTCCGGCCGAGGCTCGGCCCAAACGCTTAAAGAAGATGACATTGACGTGATCAAAAAAATTAGCGGAGTAGCGGCGGTTTCGCCGGAATCGTCTCGGCGCTTTCAAGTTAGCGCTCCCACCGGCAATAATACCAATACTACGGTTACTGGCGTGTTGTCATCTTATCCGGATGTTCGCAGCATCGCGGTAGCTAACGGCAGTTTTTTGAGCGAGAGCAATACTCGTAGCTACGGCCGGCAGGCCGTTTTAGGCGCAACTGTGGCTCAAGATCTTTTTGGCGAAAATGATCCTGTCGGTCAGCAGGTGCGCATTAGCGGTTCGTCTTTTAGAATAATCGGCGTTTTGGAGGCCAAGGGCGGATACGGTTTTTCCGGGCCGGATGACACCGTTTTCGTGCCCTTGCCGACAATGCAGAAGGTTTTGGCCGGGGTTGATTACCTCTCTTCTGTTTCGGTCGGCGTGACGGACAAGGATCAAATAGACATAGTAAAAGAAGAGATAAATGTTGCTCTGCTGAATAAGCACCGCGTTGACGATCCCGATTTCTCAATTATTTCAATGGAAGATATTATTAGCACCATGTCTCAAGTCATCAATACTTTTACTTTGTTTTTGGCTTCAGTAGCCGGCATTTCTCTTTTGGTTGGCGGCATTGGCATTATGAATATGATGTTAACCACAGTAACGGAACGCACCCGGGAAATCGGCTTGCGCCAGGCGATTGGTGCCAAGAGAAAAGATATCAGCTTGCAATTTTTAGCGGAAGCGATCACTTTGACCTTTGTCGGCGGTCTCCTGGGAATTATCTTAGGCTGGCTGATTTCTTTTGCCGTTAATTATCTGGGCTTAGTGCAGACAAAAGTTTCTTGGCTGTCAATTATCCTGGCTTTTGGCGTATCGGCGGCCATTGGCATTGTTTTTGGCTATTACCCGGCGCGGCGGGCGGCGAGTTTGAATCCGATCGAGGCTCTGCGCTATGAGTAAGGTTGTCAGCTAAAAATTATTTTTAATAAAGGACCTTTAAACTGTGGATAACTTTGTTTGACGGAGGGATAATATGGTAATAGAATAAACTTGAGGTTAAGAATATTGACGGTCGTACTGTAAGGGAAAGCCACTTAATGAGTAAAATTGTTAATAGATATTCTTAGCCTCACTAAGAACCCTACGCCCCAAGCGTAGGATTTTTAGTTTATGGTATAATAAAAGCGGTCGCTAATTTTTCATAATTTTTTATGAAGCATTTTACTTTTTTATTAATCGCTTTTGCTGTAATTTTTATCAGCGCCGGTTTCTTTAATCTTGCTTTGGCTTCGGGCCCGACCATTTTGATGAGCGCTACGCCAACAGCTACGACGGTCAACACTCCTGTCACTGTCGCCTGGATTGCGCAAGATGCTAAATCCTGCAGCGGATCTATTGGTTCCGGTTACCCCGGCCAAGCGAGCGGCTTCACTGTTAATAACATTATTGGTTCTGTTAGCGTCAAAGGCACGGCGGCTGGCAATCTTCCTTTGACTATCAGATGCGTCGGGCTGGACAGCGTTATTAAATCTAAAACCGTCACGGTGGTCATTTCCGGCTCGGCGCCGATAAATGCCGCCGCCGTAAATATTTCTGGCCTAGCCTCTGGCGGCACTTGGCCGGCGGGAGCATCACGCACAGTTGTTTGGACCACTAACTCTTTTACCGGCAATGTTGAAATTTGGCTCTGCACCGGCACCGATCCCAATAAAAATTGTTCGATCCGTTTGATAAAAAGCACCGCCAATGACGGTTCCGAACCGATTACGCTCTCTACCCTTGGTTCCAATTACCGAATTTATGTTCGCAAATATGGCGACTCCGCTAATACTTACGTCGGCAACGGCTTCAGTTATCCGTTCAGCGTGGTGTTGGCGGCGCCGTCAACTCCCGCCGATCCTCCTAAAATTACCAGTGTTTCCATTCCCAGTGTCTCCGCTCTGGGTAATAAGTGGCCGACCGGTTCAAGACAAAGAGTTTATTGGCAATTTGCCAATTTTAAGCCGGTACAAGTTGGTTCCATTACCAAAGATGTTAAAACTGTCTCCCTTAGCGTCTGCAATCCAACGACCAGCGGCGCTTCGGAAAAATGTTCTTTATTCGGCACGGCCAATAATAAAAGCAATCTGGTATCTTCGGGCGGGGGAGCTGTCTCCGGTTCGGCTAACTCTCAAGAACTGATCGGCCCAAACGTCTACAACACTTTAACTGCCAGTTTGAATCTTCCGCTTAGCCAAAAATCGTTCTTCGTTGCCTCCTTTGACGGCTATCGTACTCGGGTTAAGATTTGTCCGACCATGAGCGGCGGCAATAGCACTTTGCGCAATGGCGAGAATATGCCCAACGGTGTTTGCGCTTACAGCCCGATTTTTTCAGTAAGCGATCCTAATGTGAGCAATAGCGCTACTTTTAATTTGCCGACCGGCGAAGGCTGTTTTGAAAATGACTGTGTCTGCGACCGGGGCCAAGTCAAGCGCTGCGGCAATCCGATGCGCTCGGGCGCCGGCTGTCCGGCCATGCCCGGCTGCGCTTCGGCTTCGGCTGGCAGCCGCTTGTTGGCGGCGATCGGCTCAATTTTTTCTTCAGTGGCCCATTTTTTCGGCCGTTAATTCAAAAATAAATTATGCCTAAAAAAACACTCATTACTCTCACTTTTGCCATCTTGTTTGCCCTGCCCCTCGTCTCTTTTGCCGGTTTTATCCAAACTGGCCCCTCCTGCACCGGCGACATTGCCAGTAACCAAACCTGCGTCTACGGCTCGGCCAATGACAGCAACAAGGCCGTGCATCTGAAATGGAAAATGCCCACGGCAACCTATGCCCAGCCGCTCTGTCTTTTGATCTGCAAGCAATCTGGTGGCCAATCTTGCACTTCGATTTTGAAAAAAGACAGCTCCAATCTGGCCGACTACACTTTCAACCCAAATTCTAATCTCTGGGACCAATTCAACTTGAAACCGACTGATGACATTTTCGTCAATGATACTTCGGTCTCTGATTTGGGTCCTGGCAATATTTACCAGCTCTCTTGTTGCGAGCGGGTTGACAATCCAACTTCTTTAACCAATGCTTGCCAAGCCAACACCAACAAAACTTCCGGCACCATCACTATCACTTCTCCCGGTCCGGCTTGCGAGGTGGGGTTTGGGAGTATTAAACAAGCTTTTTCGACTGGCCAGCCGGTTCATATCACCGAAAAGTCATTATCCGATTATTCTCTTACGGATAATACTGATTATGCCGGAACGAATGATAATGGGCCTGGATCTGGTGATAATAGGAATATAGTATCGCTCATTAAGGAGAGTCAATGTTCGTATGAAACTTGTCTCTTTAATAGTGCTGGTGGTCGCAACACCTGCCCTAAACCAGTTTATTTTAATTCTAATATTACTACCTTGCCGATGCCTCAAAATTATCGTGAAAAAATTAGTCGAGTTATTGATAGAATAAATCAAGGCTATCCAATGTTGATTGATTTTAGGGCAACTGATTGGCCAGTCGAAATACTTAACAATAATCTAATAGTAGAAAATCACTCTAGTATTTTGGTTAGTGTAAAACAATCAACTGGTGATTACTATACATTTGAAATAATCGATCCGAACGTTCCTAATAAGATTACCTATCTTAAAAACTGTCATTATTCCACAATGAGAATTAAGACTTCTGGATTTGACAAGTATGATTACGGCTTGGGTTGCGATTCTCCTACTTATCAAGCAGATGGAAAAGTTTTGGTATCTGACTTTGATTTTATGGATGATCTAGTTTTAAATTATTACAATTTCTGTTCTCTTCCTCAAAATATCTTAGCTTTTTCTAATCTCTGCAAGCGAACACCGACACAATGGCTGAAGAATAATTTGGTTGATTTAAAAAATCCTGGACCCTCTTGTCTTAGTTGGACCAAGTTTTATCTCAATATGGCCTACCTTGGCGACTTTGTCGGCACTGATTATCACCCCGGCGACGGCAAATATGTCGGCACCGATTGCGACGCCAACCACTATCCTTTGTCCAAATAAACAATTGCCGGTATAATTATTGAATTATCAACTGATTAAATTAAAAAAATCATGTCAGGTTATGTTACTAATATTGAGCAGAGGACTCAAAGCAACAGCTCTTTCCGCGAAGTGCTCTTCACCGCACCGCACTCGCAATTGGTGGTGATGAGTCTGGCGCCGGGCGAGGATATTGGTGAGGAGGTGCACAGCGATGTCGACCAGTTTTTGCGGATTGAATCCGGGGAGGGGCAGGCGGTCTTGGACGGCGAGGAAACGGCTCTAAGCGACGGTTTCTGCGTCGTGGTGCCGGCTGGCGCGCGCCATAACATTATTAATACCTCTGCCAGTTCGCCGCTTAAGCTCTATACCATTTACTCGCCGGCCGAGCATAAGGACGGCACGGTCCATCAAACCAAGGCTGAGGCTCTGGCTGACGAGTCCGACCATCTTTAAAAATTGAAAGAAGCAAAAATTAAGATTAAAAAATTCTTCAGGTTGCTCGGCCCCGGCTTTATCACCGGGGCTTCGGATGATGATCCGACAGCCATTGCCACTTATACCCAAGCTGGCGCCCAATTTGGCTACGGCCTTTTGTGGACATCGCTCTTTACCTTCCCCTTTATGTCGGCCATTCAGGAGATGTGCGGGCGCATCGGCCTGGTTACGGGCAAGGGGCTGGCCGGCGTCATCCGCCGGCATTATTCTCCTTGGCTCTTGTCTGGCGCGGTAATTTTGCTCTTGGTGGCCAATACCATCAACATCGGCGCCGATTTGGGCATGATGGCTGCCTCGGCCGAGCTCCTGATTGATTTGCCCTTCGCTTTTTGGCTGATTGCGATTACGATTTTTATCCTGACTCTGGAAATATTTTTATCTTACAAAATTTATGCCCGTTTTCTTAAGTATCTGACTCTGACCCTTTTGTCCTACGTCGCGGTGGCGCTCTTGGTTAAGCAGGATTGGCGGGAAGTTTTTACTTCTACTCTGATTCCGTCTTTTGTCTTATCGGAAGGGTATTTTTTAAGCTTGGTGGCCATCTTGGGCACCAATATCTCGCCTTACCTCTTCTTCTGGCAGGCGAGTGAGGAGGTGGAGGAGGAGGTGGAGAGCGGCAAATTGCGCGCCATGGGGGTAGGGAAGCCTAGAGTAACCAAGCGCGATGTCCGTGCCCTGCGCGGAGATACGATTGCCGGCATGCTCTTCTCCAATATTATCGTTTTTGCCATCGGTTTGGCGGCGGCCGGCACCTTGGGCCGGCAGGGCCTGACTTCCATCTCCACGCCGGCCGAGGCGGCGAGAGCTCTGGAACCCTTGGCTGGATCTTGGGCCAGCATTTTATTCGCCATCGGCATTATCGGCAGCGGGCTCCTTGCCGTGCCAGTGCTCTCCGGTTCGGCCTCCTACGCTTTGGCCGAGAGCTTTGGCTGGAAGGAGGGGCTCTATCGCAAATTTACCAAGGCGCACGGCTTCTACGGCGTAATTACCCTTGCGACCTTGGTCGGGCTGTTAATTAATTTTCTCGCCATCCCGCCCTTCCAAATGCTCGTTTATGCCGCGGCTATCAACGGCCTCTTGGCTCCGCCCTTGCTCCTCCTGATTTTGGTTATTGCCAACAATAAAAAAATTATGGGCCGCTTCGCCAATTCCCGCTGGTCCAATGTCTTGGGTCTGGCCATCATCGCCTTAATGACTCTGGCCGCCGGCTTCTTCTTATTCACTTTGCTTTAACTGTGCATAACTTTATTGTCGCAGAACGGCTTATTGGGCTATAATTAAAACAAGTCAAAAAATTGAAAAATTTTTTCTATTAATAAATTAATAATTAATTTTAATAACTATGAATTATCGCCATGGTCTAATTTCTTTATCAGCCAAGATCGTTGTTTTTGTTTTAGTCTTTTCCGCTTTGGCCATGGCCGGTCCGGTTTCGGCTCAAACTTGGAATCCTCCGCCGGCGGGAACTCCTCCAGTCTGTCCTGCCAGCAATCCCGGCTGTAACCCGCCGATAAATGTCAGTACTAATGAACAGACAAAGAATAGTATTCTAAATCTTGGTATAACTCGTTTGGTTGAAGACTTTTTGGTAACAGATTTTAGCTCACTTAGTAGTTCAATAGAAAACAGCCTTTGGTCTGCTAGGTATTTTCTAAATATATTTGGCAATAAGCCCGTTCCACCACAACCTATGGGTCCTGGTCTGGGAACAGTAAGTAATAGAATTGTTAAAGTTTGGGATAATCTTGCCGTCGTGGCTACAACTACAACGACCAATTTATATGTTAGTAACGGTGTTTATGCTCAAAATTTCTACAAATGTACTGCCGCTGGCTCCTGTTCTGAATTCACCGGCGGGCCGGGAACTTTGCCGAATGGTACTGTTACTGACCAAAATTTACGCTGGAATGATACTACTGAACAATGGATAGTGGCCAATACTCTAAAAGTGCCAGCTATCAGTATTCCGTCCGGTACGGTTGAGAACAACGACAGGGAAATTCTTTCCGGTGATAACTGGCTTTTTATTTTAGGCAAAAAACGAGCGGCCAATAACCAAAGATATGTTCAAGTGCGGGACAATTTGAATGTTACCGGCAATTTAACGGTTAACGGCACCACAACTTTGAGCGGCAACACTTATGTTTATAAAGATAAATTTTATACTTGTACTGCTGCTGGAGCTTGCAGTACAACCACTGTTTCAGGCCTGCCGTCTGGCACAGCTAACGGCCAGACTTTAAAATGGAATGGGACCCAATGGCTGGCAAGCAGTTTATTGAAAAACATAGGCGAAGACAGAGTTATTATAGGTAAAACTGATTCAGTTGACGGTACAAAAAGTTTTGCTTTTTTTGCTGTGCCCTCTGGTTCTGACATTTACCAATTAAAGGGCCCAGCAGTTGGATTTGGTCAAGGTGTAATAGGCGGTGTAACACTAAGTGACAATGAATCTAATCCAAATACTAAAATCTCCTCAATAATTAAAGGTAGTAATGCGCTTAAAATCTTCGGTATCGGCGCAGCTTCTGACCGTAAAATTGAACTTTATGATGATGTTAATATAAATGGCGAACTTAATATTTGTACTGGGCCCGGATCTTGTTCGCCCGTAACACCAATAGCAAATCTTGATGTCTTTTTGCCAAAGTATAAACAATATAATATTCTTGGTAATGGCGATGGCGAAGCCGCTATTTATAACGATGGTACAAACTTAAAAGCTCTTTCTATTATTGGCAATACCTCAGCTCATCCCGGATTACCGGCTGTAGGCAATAGAGAAGTTAAAGTTTACGATAACTTAACTGTCAGCGGCACGACGACTACCAATAATCTGAAAGTTATAAATAAGTTTTACACTCAATTTATCTGTTCTCTAACAGGTACTTGTATCGATGTTAATAACATCGCCGGTGCTGGCAGCAAATGGGCGAGTACTACAGCCAATGACGGCATTTATTATACTTCAGGTAAAGTCGGTATTGGTACAAATAGTCCTACTTCTGGTTTAACCGTTATGGGCACCGATGCACCCTCTTCTCAAATAAAAGTTCAATCTACTGCCAATGTTTTCACTTCTTTAGTGGCGGCCAACAATGGCGGTAAGCGAATGATAATTGGCAAACAAGGCTCAACCAATGATGGCGGCATCTCCGAAGGAGAAGGCCACGCGGTCATTTCCAACACCGATGCCACGCCGATTTACATCTATCAAAATGCCACTGAAGCTGGTGTCTCCACTTCCAGCAAAGTAGCTATGACGATCAGTCCTAATCGCAATGTAGGCATTGGCACTTTAGTTCCAACAGCTAAATTGGATGTGGTCGGCGATATATTTGGGACAAATATCCTAGGGAATGTTATTTCTGCCAATTCTGTGAGGCTCGGTAACAGTACAGAGACTGGATTGAAAATTAATGGTGGAGATCCAAGTACAGGTAAAATTTTGGTTTCCGCCGCTCCTTCTGCCTCTGGCAATAGTAATACCGTCTGGAAATTACCTTCTGAAATTCCCGGACTTAGCGGTTTAAGTTTATGGCAGAAAATCGGTGCGACTGATAATATTTATTACGCTGCCGGCAATGTCGGAATAGGAACAAGTGTCGCCAATTACAAATTAGATGTTCAAGGCGGAGATGTAAATATTGCCGGCGGTACAGCCTATGTAAGTAATCGCCTTAGATTTGGAGGAGCTTCCGGCTATGGTGGATCCATGATCGGATGGAATATTTTAGGTTCTACCTTTAACTCCAATGACCTTTACAACACTAATAAATTAGATATTGCCGGAGCCGGAAATACCGGATCCCGCCGAATTAATCTTTGGGATGATGTTAAGGTAACGAGAGATTTAGAGGTGACTAGAAGTCTTACTGTTGGCGCGGGGATACTTGCAACTTCCCTTAATTCTTCAGGGAGTATTAATACTCAAGGAACCTTACAAGCAAAAGCTATTAAGCCTTACGGTAGTTCTGCTGGTACTGATATGGTTATGATGTCTAAGAATGTCAGTGGCGATATTATTTGGAAATCAATCGCTGATCTTAAGACTTTGCTCGGGATTACTGGCGGAGGCACAAGTGGGACCATTAATGAAGGAAGTAATGGTCGAGTCGCTCTTTACAACACAGGTACAACTAATCCGGACACTGGAACGACGCTTGATGAAACTTCTCTGATATTTGTCTCAGGTAAGAGAGTTTACTTAGGAGATAATGATCCAAACACAAAGGTCTATATCGGTAAGCAATTATGTGAGTCTGGTACTTCTAATTGTAAACCAATGTCGGATATAATAAATCCTCCAAGTCCTTCAAGAGTTTATTGCGAATGGAACGGTACGCCATCAGGAACAGCACCTGGAGGTTGTACGGCGGTAAAAGAATCAGGTAAGGTTACCAATAATTACATATTATCTTGTCCAGAAGCTTATCCAAGAGTTGTTTCTGGAGGTGCTTGGTGCGATTCAGATGCCGCCTCACTTCATGTTCTCAGAGAAAGTCGCCCAATTAGCGGTAATGCTTGGAAAGTTAGTTGCATGAGTATGACTTTAGGACATGTTCTTAATCTAAACATACTACAGAATTCCGCAAATCCTGATGGAGCTACTCTTTTATGTGAAAAAGAATAGAATTTATATTTTATCCACACCCTTAACCAAAAAACCCCGCCACTGGCGGGGTTTTTGCTGTATAATTAAGGAAGACTTAAAAAAGTAAAACAAAGTCGATTCTTTTGTTTATCAATTATCAAATTATTATTAGTTTATTAATTTTAATTTAATTAGATTCATGAAAAAATATTTAATTACCGGCTTGCTCTTGGCGGCAATAGTTTTGGTGCCGACCGTATCGCAGGCCTCGACTTTGAGCGACTTAACGGCTCGGCTTAGCGGCTTAATCGCTCAAGTGCAGACTTTGCTGGTTGCTCAAGTTGGCGGTCAATCGGGAGGTTCTGCGCCGAGAGTTTCTGGTGTTTCCGTTAATAGCGGAGCTGGCACGCCGGCTTTAGCAGCTAATGCCATTTGGCCATCCGGCGCCAGTAAAACTATTAATTGGGCTTATCAAAATTTCAGCAGTACCAACCGTAATGTTTCTCTGTCTATTTGTCATCCTGACGACTATGGTTGCTCATTATTTGGTGCGGCTGAAGCTAACATCGCTTCCGGCTCCGGTTCTACTGACTCTGGCCAAATCTCAATTGCTCGCAGTTTTGGCGCCCAGCTTTGTTCCAGGTTAAAAGTAAGCAACTTTAACCAAGATTTTCTTAATACTTTTAAGGTTAGCGGTTCCAATTTCTACACCCGCTTGAAGATTTGTCCGGTTACCAGCTCTGGCGCTCCTATTGCTGGCGCCGTTTGCGGCTACAGCAATGTCTTGAAAGTTGGAGAATCTGACGGGACAGCCTGTATTGTTCCGGCTCCCGTGGCCGCTCAAGCCGCTGCCAGAAGCGCAGCTCTGGCCACATTCAATCAGCTCAAGGCGTCCAAGGCTATAACCACAACGCCGAATATTTTTGTAGTTGCCACTAAACCGGGCAATCCCACGGCTATCACTTCGGCCAATACTAATGAAGAGCTTATTGTTACTTGGGTTGCTGATGGTCCCAGTAATACGTCCTCGGTTGTTTGCCGCCGTAAAGTTACTTCGACCAATGCCAATACCAGCAATGTCCGCATTTTGGGTTCTGATAACGCTTACACTCAGACCTACAATGGCCCGGGAGAAACCGGTTATGCTGACGTTACTCTCTTTATGAACCAAACTAATTCCGGAACCAGCTACTTGAAGATTCAAACACCCGGTACCTATACTTTTAGTTTGACTTGCGCCGAAAATACGGCTATCCAATATTCGGCCAATACCACGGTAACAGTAACCAGCTCAACGGTGACAGAAAACATCAATTCCCAAATCAGCTTGGCGGCGCCGACCGTGGCGACGGTGAACTTGACTCAAGGCCAAGCCATTACACCTATCTATTATAATGTCAAAAATACCGGCAACGTGCCGCTGTCCAGCAGTAATTTCCGAGTCAGAGTAACCAGGTCTTATACCGGTGGCGGTTCCCAAGGCAGCGCTACTAGCGATATTACGGCTGTTTCTGAATCTTTGACGGTGAATGCTACTCGGGGAGTTCTTACTTATCAACCCATAACCCCATCCTCGGGTACGACTAATTATGTCGTCAAACTCCAAGGATTGAAGAAAAATACCGATGGTTCTTGGGCCTTGGTCGGCAATGAAGTTTCGGTTACCTATACTATTGCTCCAGCTTCAACTGCCGTAAATCAAGGGACAATCACTTTTATCTCAACGGATGCCCTCTATTCTAGCGCTGACCAGTCGTACAGAGTTAATGCCGGCCAGTCGTATGTTGTTAATTACAGGTTAACCAATACCGGCACTTCCGCTTGGGCGGCCAATAGCATGAAGGCGGTTTTGACAACTCCCGGTTCTGTCGCCAGAGAAAATATTGTTACTTCTAGCTTAGCGGCTGGCAGCTCTACTAACGGGCAATTTTCTCTCACAACCACTAGCGCCGGCACTCGCAATCATCAACTATATCTATACCGCAAGAGCGGCACCACTTGGGCGCCGATATCAAATCCGATTAACATTAAGGTGACAATAACTGCTCTAGTAGAAAATGCCGCTGTTGCCTTCATTAATCCGGCTGATAATGCTCAATTCCAGTCAGACAATATAATTACCGTTACCGGCCAGTTAACCAATACCAGTACCGGCGGTATCACATTACAGCCGAACAATTACAAAATTAAATTAGATGTCCATACTGGCACTTTGACCACTAGCCAAGTTGTCTACACCAACACTTCCAACCCGATTTCAAACAGCTTGACTGTCGGACAATCGGCCAGCAAGACCTTTAGCTTTTACTCGGCCAGCTTCAGTCCAACGGCAACTACCCGCACTTATTATTTGAGACTGACAGTATTAAGAAAGGGTACTGACGGCGAATATCGATCAATTTATTCTACCGCTATCAGGCCGATCAGAGTTGTTGCCGCTCCCACCTTGTCTCAAGTTGTAATCCAAGGCAACCCAGCAACCGTTGTTCGAGGAACAAGATTGGGTCGGATTACTTGGCAGACAACCGGTTCGGTTTCAGCTGTTGATGTCTACGTTTGCATTCAGGGCGGTTCTTGTCTCAAGGCTTATCAAAGTCTTTCCAACGTCGGGATTGCAAATGATGTCTTAGTGGCGGACAATGTTCCCGCCGGCAGCACCGCTTATGTTGAAATCAGGAAGGCGGGAGAATCTTCCGGCACCTCAGTCAAAGGAGATAGTAATACTTTTACCGTAACTGCTCCTCTCACTGATAATGCCAGTTTCTCTGCGCTGTCAATCGTCTCCACAAGCGACAATACGCTTATCCATTCAGGCACAACCCTTAAGCCGCTTTTTGTCGGCGAACAGGCGAGAGTCAGCTTTAACGCCCGCAATACTGGTAATACCACTTGGGTAGCCGGCGGGGCCAATCCCTACAGCCTTGGATCGCAAGCGCCGAGAGATAATTCAACTTGGGGCGCTCTTCGATACCGGCTACCGGGTAGCGTTGGGAAAACTCCTGGCCAAGATTGGGTAGGTTCCTTTACTATTACTGCGCCGTCGACACTTGGCACTTACAATTTCCAATGGCAGATGTTGCAGGAAGGCGTTCGCTGGTTCGGACCGATGTTGCCGGCCAGTCCGTTGGCGGTTAGGGTTATCGCTCGACCCAGTGTTTCCATTTCCGGGATAGCTTCTGGTTGGATCTCGGGCGAGGCCAAGACTGTCAGCTGGAATAAATTATCTTTTGATTCTGCCGACCAAGTTCTTGCCCGTTTGTGCCAGATAGTCAATAATCAGCCGATTAGCAGCAGTTGTTTCAATTTAAAGAACAGCAACAATTCGGTTATTCTTACCAACGATGGCAGTGAATCAGTGACGATTCCGTCTGGTCAAGTGATTGGAAACACGGGTCAGGTTTATCGCCTTTACGTTATTAAAAACGGCGACGGTGCTTATCGCGGTAACGGCGAGAGCGCGATTTTTACCGTCTTGCCAGTTCCAGCCCCAACGATTATTGACCGAGTTGATTTTAACCGGGCACTGGCGCAAATCTACTTCAATTACTGGGAAGCCGAAAATTACCAGGGCAAAAAAGATTATGTTTCTTGCGAAATCAAAGCTTGGAGCAATCGCGTCACTGGGGTTAAAACAAGGTCTAATCTTGATGCCAAAAATAATTTACCGGCGACGGGCAAAAACATTGAGCTTTGTAATGCTGTTGGTTCTTGCCCCAGAATTCGCGGCTATTTCACCTGTAAGGACAGTCGTTCCAATGCCCAAACGATTACTGTTTTTGGCCGGGATTGCGTCAGTACCGCTGGCTACCCAAATGACCCGGCTCTGATCTCTGCTAATAGCAATTGCGGCACTGATCTCTAAAGATAATCAAAAAAACTTTAAAGGTCGATCATTCTTAATCTAATTATTATTATGTCAAAAAATCGTGTCGGACTCGTGGTTGGAGCCTTTCTCGCTCTTTACCACGCCGTCTGGTCTCTGGGAGTAGCCGCCATCCCCGAGCAACTGCAGAGCTTTATGAGTTGGATACTGGCTCTGCATCATATCGATATGCCGTTTACAATTGTCGCGCCCTTTGTCTTGGCTAATGCCATCCAGCTGATCATTATCACTTTTGCTTTCGGCTACATTATCGGCTGGGTTTTTACCTGGCTGGTTAAGGTGGTTGGGAAGAGGCGCTAAGCTGGATCTGAAACTAGTCTTATGCTATAATTGTTTTGCTAGTGTTCTCAATCGCTTTCATCTGTTAGTGACTTGGCTTTGGACGTTCAAAACCAAGGGGCAAGATGACCAAGTGATCGCGAGCCACGGTCGTCAAGCCAATTAGTTATTTTAAGTTAAAAGTTAATGACCAATAAATTGTTCGTTGGCAGCCTTCCTTTCCGTCTTTCGGAAGAGGAGTTAGCCAACCACTTTGCGGGAGCCGGACAAGTTCTCTCGGCCAAAATTATCATGGATCGCGCCACTGGCCGTTCCAAGGGTTTTGGATTCGTGGAGATGTCTACTCCGGAAGAGGCGCAAAAAGCGATTTCTTCGCTTAATGGCAGCGATCTCGGCGGTCGGTCCATCAGTGTTGATGAGGCCAAACCGCTTGAGCCGCGCCAACCGCGCTAATTTCTGCTTAGATTGTTAAAAATCTAAAATGATCCAAAAAAGAGGCTGACGTCAGCCTCTTTTTTGGATTGTCCGGTTGTTTTTTAACGGGAGCTAGTTATACTGTAATCATGGATGCCATTATGCCTGAAATAAGCAATGGTCGGAGGTTATTTATCGCCATTTCGGTAGAAGGCGAGCTCAAAGAGGCGATTTTAGCTTGGCAGGCGGACCACTTTTCTTGGCCGGTACGCTGGCTCTCGGGCGATAATTTACATATTACCGTTGTTGCTCCTTGGGTGGAAGCTAATTTGGATTCGGTCATTGGCCAATTGGAGAGTTTTGCTCAAAAGCCGCGCGTACCCTTCTACCTGCGTTTTTTCAAAGTGGTTTTTGGTCCGAATCGTTTTGCCCCCAGACTGGTTTGGTCTGAAGGCCGAGCCATCAAGCCGATTTTGGATCTTAAAGACGACTTGGAAGCGGCTTTAGGCCGTCCTGACCCGCGTTTTTACCGCTTGCATTTGACTTTGGCCCGTTTTCAACAGACTGATTTTGGTCCAGCCGGCTTGCCCAATCTCTTTGACCGAGTTGATTGGGGGCAGGAGGTCCGGGGCTTTACTCTCTATGAATCTATTCTCAAGCCGGAGGGGGCGGGTTCAGCCGGCTCACGGCAAGCCGAGTACATCAAAATTAAAGACTTTAATTTCAGCTAATTGTTTATGGGCACTCTTTATCTTATCGGTACGCCGATCGGCAATTTGGGCGATATGACGCCGCGGGCCTTGGAGATTTTAAAATCAGCCCCGGTCTTGGCGGTAGAAAAATGGACTGACACGATTAAACTTTTGAAGCATTTTGCCATCAAACCCGCCAAGATAATTAATTATGACGATAAAAACAGCCGAAAAGTGGCGCCTAAAATTTTAGAATTGCTGGCGGGACAAGATGTGGCGCTTGTCACTTCGGCCGGCTTGCCCGGCGTCTCTGATCCGGGTGCTTATTTAGTTGAGCAGGCAAGGTTGGCTCGCCATAATATTGTTCCTATTCCCGGCCCGTCGGCTTTATCAACCGCAATTGCGGCTTCGGGTTTTGCCGGCCACAGCTGGTTTGTCGAATTCTTGTCGCGAACTCGGGGAAAAATTGTTAAAATCTTCAAACAGGCCGAGGAACTGAAAACTAATCTGATTTTTTTCGAATCAACCTACCGTTTGGCTAAAACGCTTGCTCTCCTTGCCGAGCTTTATCCAACCAAGCAGGTTTTCTTGGGCAAAGAAATGACTAAGAAATTTGAACGCTATTTGGTAGCCACCGCTGGCGAATTATCGGTAATTATGGCCCAAGACAAAGATTTCAAAAAAGGCGAGTTTACCTTGATTATCCACTTTGATTAATTTAAGGACAGCTGATAAAATAAGAGCACTTAGTTATTATTAATTAGTTTTTATTAGATAATTAAATAAAAATGAGTAAAAGTACCATGCAAGACGAAATAAACAAGGAAGATGTTTCTTCTCCTCGAACCAAGAAAAGTAGATCGCAAAAAATTTTGTTGATTATTGTCTTGGTAATTATTATTGCCATTGCCGGCTATGCTTATATGAAATATTATAAGAGCCCGACAAATTCCGCCAGTATTAATACTGCTCCCGGTAGCGCGGCTGCCAATAATGCAGCCAATGATGCTGCTATAAAAAAACAGGTAGAAGCTTTAGTCAGCCAAGTTGGAAAGCATATCTTACTACCAACAGGCGAAACCCCGCAAGTCGCCGAAATTACCGATCCGGCCTTAGCGGCGAAAGATCAGCCCTTCTATAAGGGTGCGCAGAAAGGCGACAAGGTTTTGATTTATCTGCAGGCGCGCAAGGCCATTGTTTACAGTCCGGCCCGCGATATTTTGGTAAATGTCGGACCGCTGATCGTCGGCAATCAAGACCAAGCGGCTGAAACACCAGCGGCCACTCCGGACAAGACTAAAAAATAGGGAACTAAATGAAAATAAGCCGTAAAGTTTTTTATCAAACTTCACGTTTGCTGATTTATGCTTTGGCGCTGATCGGCCTTATTTTCATTTTGGTTTTTGTCGCCCTGCGCTTTGGCTGGACCAAGACTTTCGGTGTGATTGACGACAATGACCGCTATTTCAGCCAGACGGCAAAATCAGTCAAGTTTTTAAGTGAAAAAGATTTGTCGCTAGCCGAAACTTCGCTGAATAACTGTCGCTTATTAATCTTCAGCCGCGGGCAACCCGCTTTAGGACGCAGCTTGCTGGCCGTTTACCAGCAAAGCCGTTCAGAAGTCGCTTTGGCTAAAGCTTTGCTAGCCGCTGAAGTTTTTCTACAAGATAACCATAATTACCAATCTGATTTAAAAGCTTGCGAAAAATTGTCGGGAACTTTTTCTTCGGGTAAAACTATTGGCCAGAATTATAATTGGCTGGCGACGCCGGAATGGGCGGTTTTGCAGGCAGCGATTGCTAAGGATGAGGAGGTGATTATTAAAGCTTCACAAAGGGCGGGGATAAATCCGCGGCTCTTGGTGGCCATGCTGGCCGGCGAACAATTGCGTCTCTATAACTCGGAGCGGGAAGTTTTTAAGCAAATTTTTCAACCGCTAAAACTCTTGGGTGTGCAGAGCAAATTTTCTTGGGGGGTAATGGGAATGAAAGAGGAAACGGCCAAACAAATCGAAAATAATCTTCGAGATCAAAATTCGCCTTATTATCTTGGGCCGGAGAATGAGCACCTGCTTGATTTTTCTACCGCTGATCAGAGCTCTGAGCGCTTTAATCGCTTAGTTGATCTGAATAATCATTATTACTCTTATTTTTACTCAGCCATCTATCTTAAACAATTAATGACACAATGGCAGAAAATGGGTTATGATATAGGAGATAGGCCGGAGATTTTAGCCACCTTGTTTAATCTCGGTTTTGACAAGTCTGTACCTAAAGCCGAACCACAAGTCGGCGGAGCCGAAATTGAGATTGACGGGCAAAAATACAGTTTTGGCGGTTTAGCCTGGCAGTTCTATTATTCAGGCGAATTAATTAATCTTTTCCCTTGGCATTAATATGATTTTATCTCCTCATGCTTTAGCTGGCGCGACAATTGCTTCGACTTTTCATTTTAGTCCGGTGATCGCTTTTTTTGCCGGCTTTGCCAGCCATTTTATTTTGGACATGTTGCCGCACTGGGACTATAAGCTGCGCTCGGCCGAGCTCGATGAACTTAATCCGCTCAACAATGATATTATTGTCGGCAGAAAATTTATTTTCGATTTGCTCGTCATGGGAATTGATGTCTCGCTCGGTTTCTTTTTTGCTGGGCTGTTTTTTGTTGGCCGCGGGCCGGTAAGCACTTTGGCTATTGTTAGCGGCGCCGTCGGCGGTGTTTTGCCTGACGCCTTGCAATTTGTTTATATGAAGTTTCGAATTGAACCGTTCACCAAAATACAGCGTCTGCACTTGTTTATGCATAGCGGCAAAAAAATCGAGAGTCCCGTTTGGGGCGTCTTTTGGTACGCCATACTCTTCTTAATCTTTTTCCTAGTGGGGAATTGGCGAATCTTTACTTGGTAAGTAAGTCCTCAGCTTTGCCCACCAGACCGGTGGCATCACCCTCAATACCGGTAACCTCACCCTCTAAGCTGGAGACATCACCCGACAGATTGGTAACATTGCCGCGGATATTGGAAACGATGCCTTTTAAATTAGTGACATTGCCTGAAATATTGGTAACTTCGCCCGAGAGATTGGAGACATCGCCGATTAAGTCGCTCACATTGCCGCGGATATTGGAAACCTCACCGCGGATATTAGTGGCATCACCTTGGATATTAGAAACATCGCCATAGAGGCCGGAGACATCACCGGAAATATTAGTAGCGTCACCTGCAAGATGGGTGACATTGCCGCGGATATTGGAGACATCGCCGCGAATATTGCTGACCGTGCCAAAAACACCACTGATATTGCCGCTGATCTTGCTGGTATTGCCGGAGATGCGGTGCAGAGTAACATCGCCGTAGATTTTGGAGACATCGCCGCGCAAAAGGGAAAAATCGCCCCAAATAGCGTCGTGAATGTTTTGGACGTTATCGGTGTTCTCCTTAATTTTGGGGTTAATTCTTTGAATTGCCATAAAATAATATGTTAAACTTAAAATTATAGACCTTATGGGCATTATAACATCAATTTTGCTTGGAGCGATAGAGGGGGTAACCGAGTTTCTGCCGATCTCTTCCACCGGGCACCTGATCTTATTTTCTAAGCTTTTAAGGATACCAGCGACGGAATTCAGCAAGAGTTTTGAGATTTTCATCCAACTTGGCGCAATTTTGGCAGTGGTGGCCTTGTATTGGCGCCGGCTTTTAGCCAACAAGGAAGTTTTGACGAGAGTAATTGTCGCTTTTATCCCCACCGGCATTATCGGTTTGGTTTTTTACCGCTTAGTTAAAACCCATCTCTTGGGTAATAGCTTGGTTGTCTTAATCTCCTTGTTTGTTGGCGGCCTAATATTGATTGCTTTTGAACTTTGGCATCGGAGCGATAAAGCGACCATCGATGAAGTGGAAAAAATTTCTCTTAAACAAGCAATTGCTCTGGGCTTTTGCCAATCAATTGCAATCATACCAGGCGTCTCGCGGGCGGCGGTCACCATCATCGGCGGCTTGGCCCTGGGTCTTAAGCGGGAAACAATTGTCGAATTTTCTTTTTTGCTGGCGGTGCCGACGATGCTCGCGGCCGCCGGTTTTGATCTCTTAAAATCAGCGCCCGCTTCTCTTAATGAATTTGGGCTGTTAGCTGCTGGTTTTAGCGCCTCTTTCTTGACTGCGATTCTGGCGATTAAATTTTTCTTGGGCTATATCCAAAAGCATGATTTTATCTATTTTGGAATTTATCGCATAATTATCGCTCTAATTTTGGGCTGGGTCTTTTTTGCTTGACAATCTATTTTAAACAAGTTACTATAATATAGGATTTAGGGAGAAAAACTCTCTCATCAACAAGGAAAGGAGCGGAGAAAGCATGGTCGAAGTGTCTCTTTGTTTGGAAATCAATGGCTCAAAGGGCAAGGAAACATTGAAAGTCCTGCTCAAGGTCGGCGAGAAGCAGTACGAAGCGGAATGGGATGCTCATCGGACAGAAACGGAGCTTCTTAAGTTCTGCTGGGATATCGGTGATTGGCTGGAAACGAACCTAAAGGAATCAGGCTATTTATTGCCTGTTCAGGGGTTCAGATTGCGGCCGATTGAAACCAAAGGAACTGCCAGTTTCTATTTTCGCCGGAATCTCTCGGATCTTGTCTCTGGTATCGTCCAGGAGTTCTTCGAGAATACCCTCCCTGAAGGCGGGTGGATCAAAGAAGCTGTCTGAGAATTTATGCCCCCGAGCGCGTTTACGCGCTCGGGGGATGTTTTTTGAAAATAATTAAATTACTGATAAGATATTAAGTATGGCCAAACTCATTTTACTCAGGCACTTACAATCGCAGTGGAACAAAGAAAATAAATTTACCGGCTGGACCGATATACCCTTAAGCGATGAAGGTCGGGCTAGTGCTTCTGAAACGGCGCAGAAATTAAAAAACGAAAAAATTGACAGCGTTTTTACCTCGCCCTTGATTAGGAACAAGGAGACAGTTGACTTAGTTTTAGAAAATTTAGGCAAAAAAGATTTGCCGATTCAAATAACCCCAGCTCTTAACGAGCGCAAATATGGCTTATTGCAGGGTCTAGATAAGGAGGAAGTTAAGCAAAAGTACGGCGCTGATCAAGTCCATTTATGGCGACGCAGTTGGGATGTTGCCCCGCCGGAAGGGGAGAGCTTGAAGGATGTTTACAATCGGGCTGTGCCTTTTTATCAAGAATTTGTCGAACCAGTTTTACATTCTGGCAAGAATGTTTTAATTGTTGGCAGCCATAACAGTCTACGCGCTTTGGCTAAATATATCGAAAACATTTCAGAAGATGAGATTATTAACTATGAAATACCTTTCGGCGGGATGACGGTTTATGACTTAGACGAAAATCTAAAAATAAGAAAAAAAGAAATTAGATAATTTTAGATTTTTCGAGATTGGATATCTAAATTTTCTCTTCAATTTCTGATAGACGATTATATTTGGCGAGACGTTCTGGACGAGAGGGCGCGCCGGATTTAATAAAGTCAGCGCCAATTCCAACGGCTAAATCGGCAATAAAAGTATCTTCCGTTTCGCCCGAACGGTGCGAGACGATTATTTTATAACTGGCCGATTGGGCCAATTTGATAACTTGCAAAGTTTCGGTCAGGGTGCCGATTTGGTTCGGTTTAATGATAATGGCGTTGGCCACTTGTTGATCAATGCCTTGCTGGAGGCGGCCAAGATTGGTAACAAAGAGATCATCGCCAACTAAATTTGTTTTTTGACCTAGGCGCTTGGTTAGCTCTTGCCAATTAACCCAATCATCTTCGGCTAAACCGTCTTCAATGGAGATGATCGGATATTTCTCTACTAAGTCTTCATACCAGTTTATTAATTCTTGGGCCGTTAACGTTCGGCCTTCTTTTTTCAATTCATAATTGGCGCCAACTTTGAATTCGCTGGCGGCAATATCGAGAGCGATGGCAACCTGCCTGCCGGCAGGCAGGTTTGATTTGCCCGGTTCGTAGCCGGCTTTTTTTATTGCTTCAACAATTAGATCAAGGGCTTCAGTATTAGTTTTTAATTTGGGGGCAAAACCGCCTTCATCACCAATATCTGTATCCAAACCTTTTTCACTCAAAATCTTTTTCAATGCCTGATAAGTTTCATCGCCCCAAGCTAAAGCTTCGCGAAAATTGGACGCGCCGACGGGTACTACCATAAATTCTTGCCAGTCCACCGAGTCGGCATGACGACCGCCGTTTAGGATATTAAACATCGGTATTGGCATTTTGGGCGACGAGCCAAGACTTTGATAGAGATCTTGCTTCTGACTTTTGGCTTTCGCTTTCGCAAAAGCCAGCGACACGCCCAAGAGGGCATTGGCACCCAAATGGCTCTTGTTGGCCGTACCGTCTAGGGCTAATAATTCCTGATCCAGAGAAGCTTGATCAAAATCTCGGTCTCGGAGGCCGATAGCAATTTCGCCTTCTACATTGGCCACGGCCTTTAGCACGCCTTTGCCGTTGTAGCGTTCGGGATCACCGTCGCGCAACTCAAGGGCCTCGTGCGAGCCGGTTGAAGCGCCGGCCGGAACGGCCGCTTGGCCGAGTGATCCATCCGCCAATTCTAAATTGACTTCGATCGTCGGTTGCTCTCGCGAATCAAGAATCTCACGCGCTGTTAGATTTTTTATTTTGGACATATTCACATTTTAGCCCATTTGCTTCTCGAGAACAAACAGTCTATAATTCTAAACCTGAATTATGCTTGATCTCATACCATCCATTATCTCTTTCTTCGATCTTAAGAATATCATCGACATCTTCCTGATTGCTGTCGGTGTTTACTCCATTCTTTTTTTCGTCAAGAAAATGTATTCTTACGTTATTGCCTACGCCATAATGGTTTTTGTCTTAGTCCTCGCCCTGGCGCGGCTGTTTCGTTTGGATCTGACCAGCCAGCAATTACATTTTCTTCTGGTCTTTTTCGTCATGGTTTTCGCTCTCATGTTTCAACGCGAACTGCGGAAATTTTTTGACTGGATCATCATTTCTACTCGTCGTTTGATTGAAGGGAAACATTCCAAATTGTCTCACGGCGTCTCTTTCTCTATTATGAAAGCTGTTCAAGAAATGGCTTCCAAAAAAATCGGTGCCCTGATTGTGCTGCCGGGCGAATTACCGCTTGATAATGTCGTCGAGGGAGGTTTTGCTCTTGATGGCTTTGTCTCGGTGCCGCTTTTACTGTCGATTTTTGACACTTCCAGCCCCGGTCATGACGGCGCAGTAATTATTGATAATAACCGGATTAAGAAATTCGGCGTTCATTTGCCCTTGGCTGAGAACTATCAATCTTTCCATAAGACTGGCACTCGCCATCGTGCGGCCGTAGGCGCTACCGAGAAAACGGACGCCATGGTCATTGTTGTCTCAGAGGAACGCGGAGAGATTTCCATCGCCAAGGAGGGCAAATTAGAAAAAAATGTCCAGCCTCATGTGCTGGAGGAAAAAATCGGCCAATTTATCAGTGTTGCCCAAGAGCCGGAGTTTGATCACTTTTGGCGAGTTTTCTTGGTTAAAAACAGAGAATTGAAGTTGCTGGCTCTTTTTATCGCTTTCTGTTTAAAGTTGATTCTGTGATATGATTAAATTAGATTATTAATTATCAATTAATCTAATTTAATATGCTTGACGAAAAAACAATAAAAAACTTACTCCAATTTTCCTTGATTATTGCGCTTTTGGTCGGCGCCTATGCCGTTTATTCTTATACGGCCACTTATGCCGATTCGATGAATTCACGTAGCTTCAGTATCACTGGCGAAGCCAAGATGTCGGTTAAACCGGATATTGCTGAGATAAGTTTTGGCGTTAATTCCGAAGGCGGCAAGGATATTGCTAAATTGCAGGCAGACAACACTGAGAAAATGAATAAGATTATTGATTTTATTAAGAAAGAAAAAATTGCCGAAGATGATATTCAAACAACTGTTTACTCAATTGAACCGCGTTACCAATACTCCTATTGCGTCGGGTTGCCAGCTTGTCCGCCGGCCGAAATTGTCGGCTATTCTGTTCGTCAAAGCGTCAAAATAAAAATCCGTGACTTTTCGATTATCAGCAAGGTACTGGCCGGCTTGGTCGCGGGTGGCGCCAATAATATCTCGCAATTAAGTTTTACCGTTGATGATCCCGACAGCCTGCTTGGCCAAGTTAGAGGCGAGGCGGTTAAGCGGGCTCAAGCTAAAGCAGAAATTTTGGCTAAAACTGCCGGTTTCAAATTAGGCGAGCTGATTTCTATTGACGATAATTATGGATTATACAGCGATGTCGCCTATGGTGTCGGCGGCGGGCCGGAAGCCATTTCTTTAAACAAGGCAGCAGTTGCTCCGACCATCGAAGCTGGTTCTAAAGAACTGTCTGCTTCAGTCATGCTTCGTTACGCCATCAAATAAGAGTAATTTAGGGTTCGAATATTATTAGTCCAATATTAATTAAAAACAATATGAGAACTAATATTAAGGCAACCGTCATTGAACTAACTCCTAGCTTAGCTGATTATGTCAATTCCAAGATGGGGATGCTCGATAAACTCTTGGTTCATTTTGATCAGGTTTATGCTGATGTCGAGGTTGGCAAGCGTACCAAGCACCACAAAACTGGCGATTGGTTTTTTGCTGAAGCCAATTTGCACGCTTCCGGCCATATTTTCCGCAATGTGGTTGAAGAAGCCGATCTCTATGCCGCGATCGATGAAATGAAGGATAATATGGCCGAAGAAATTCGCACTTACGAAAAGAGACAAAATACTCTCTTAAGAAAAGGCCAGCGTCTGATAAAGGGTTTTCTTCTCCGGCGTTAGCTACTTGAGCCCATTAAGGAAAGATTGCCAATCCATTTCTTTGCGACCCTCGGGCACGACTCGATCATAAACAAGCCCTGCCTTGCCGGCAGGCAGGTTATCTTCTTCAAGATGGGCTTGTTTGATTATTAGGCGAATTTTGCCTTTGGGGCCGGGATAATCTAAGTAGGTGCCGGGCCAAGGGTTGAGAGCTAAGATTTTGCGATAATTATTAAGGGCTGACGACTGTTGGTCCAAGAAGCCGTCTTCTTTTGTAAATTTTTTAGTGTAAGTAGCTTGATTATGATCTTGCTCTGTCAGTTCTAATTTGCCAGTCAAATAATCTGGTAAGACCTGAGCAAATAATTCGGCGCCCAAAACAGCTAGCTGGTCGCGCAACTGCTCAAAGTTATATTTATCTTCTAATTTAATTTTTTCTTTCGCTAAAATTTGACCGTGATCTATCTCAGCATCTAATTTCATAATCGCCACGCCAGTTTCTTCGTCACCGTTTAAAATAGCTGTCTCAAGTGGTGATGGTCCGCGATATTTTGGCAGGAGCGAAGGATGGATATTGAGTGTGCCATGCGTTGGCAAGTCAAGAATCTCTTGCGGAATGATCTTGCCGTAGGAAGCAACTAAGGAAAAGTCGTATATTTTATCGTATGTTGTATATCGTATATTGTATATTGTATTTTCGTCTAAATTTTTTAGAGAAGCCGGCTGGATGACTTTAATTTTATTTTTTTCGGCCCAAGTTTTAGCCAATGGGGGAGTCATTACCATTTTGCGTCCTTGCGGTCGATCGGGGACAGTAACAACCAAACTGGGCGTTAAACCCTTATCTTTAAGCGTTTCTAAAACTTTGACGCTAAACTCGTCAGTTCCAAAAAAGGCAAAATTATTCTTAAAATCCATGTGAGAATTATAGCAAAATAGCGGTTAAATCTTAAATCGCTGAAGCGGAGCCGTGTTCGGGTTTATATTCTTGAATTTTTTTGGCCTTATCGATAAAAAGAATGCCATTTAGATGATCGATTTCATGCTGGAAGATCTGGGCCACGAGGCCGGAGCCGGAACGGGTGAATTTTTTACCATCAACATCGTAAGCGCTAATGGTCGCTTTGTCGGACCTCTTAACTAAGCCGTAGAGCCAGCGTACCGACAGGCAGCCTTCCTCAATTTCTTGCTTGGTTTTGGACAACTTGACGATTTGCGGATTAATAAAAACCAAATCGGGCTTAATCTTTTTTTCGTTTTGGCTTGTGAACAATTTTCCTGAAATAATGAAAAGGCGCAAAGGCAAGCCGATCTGCGGAGCGGCCAAGGCCACGCCGTCACCTTGGCTCTCAAGAGCCTTACTCATCTCAGTGATAATTTTTTTCAATTTAGCACTGCCGAAAAGATCGGCTTTAACTTCAGCTGCTTTTTCTCGTAAGACTTTATCTTCTGTCTGGACTATCTTCGTCATAACCTTAATTTATTACAAAATGCTCTCCGGATCAACATTAACGATAAAAATCGGTGATAGCGATTTAATCAAATTAATTAAATCATGGTCTGGCCACTTAGCTGCCGGCCGGCGGATCAAGATATTTAAAACCGGTTGACCCTTGGCATTTCTGGCGAGCGACGGGTAGACTATCGGTTCATAGGCGCTTAAAATTTTTTCCGCTTGGGCGATATCTTTCTTGATATCTCGAGCTAGGCCTTCGCGGGAAATTTTAATTAAAATTTTAAAAGGCGGATAACCCAACTGCCGCCGCTCCTCAATTTCATCACGGTAGAAATCAAGCAAGCTGCCGGCTAAAACGTAAGAAAAAACTTTTTCTTCCGGATTGCGGGTCTGAATAAAAAAGCGCCGGCTGGCCAAAAGGCGCAGGCGCAAGAGATGACTAAAGATTTTTTCGCCGGCACGATAATCAGGCAGGGTAAAAACAGCATCCAGATTAACCGCGGCGATATTTTCGACTTTTTCTCTCAAATAGTTTAAAGCCAAATTTGTACCTATCAAGATACTGCCCGGGGTATTGAGGAATTTTTGCAAAATCTCTCGCGCTTTAACTGCTGTTTTGGCGGTATCGCTGTCAAGCCGAAAAAGGCTGACGTCAGGCCAGTGTTCTAAAATTTCTTGTTCGATTTTTTCGCTGCCTGATCCCAGAAGCTCGAAACGCGAACCTCGGCAACGGGGGCAAACGTCGCCAATTTCTACGACTTGGCCGCATTTATGGCAAATAAAAATTCTCTCATTGCTGCTATTGTTTTTATGGATAGCCAAAGTTGAGTGGCAAACATCACAACTGGCAACCAAGCCGCAATCCTTGCAAACAGTTAATGGCGTTAAGCCGCGCTGACCGGTAAAAATGAAAAATCGCTGATTTTGGTCGCGAGCATTTTCAATCTGTTCCAGCAACGCTTCGGCCAAGGCAGTTGAAGGCTGGTTGGTTTTTTTCGGATCTTTTAAAAGAGGGATTATCTGTTGGCGATTTTCGGTCGAAAGGCGGTATTTGATTGTTGCCACAGAATTCAAATCGCCGCGGCCCAGCCGGTAGATAATTTCGCTGCGCAGGGCGATGTCGCCCAAAATCAGGCGGATGTTTTTTTGCTGCGCCAATTGTTCGGCAAAAAAGCGCCAGTCGGCATGGGGTCTGGACAGGTTCTTGTAAGCCGAGGAATTTTCTCGATCAATGATAATTGTCGCGATATCAGCTCGTGGCAGGGAAAGAAACAGTGGTGTCGCGATAACTAGGATCGGATGGTCAATGGTCAAAGCTTTTTCCCAGAGATTGACCAGTTGTTTTTTGGCCAGCTGGCTGTGGAGAACGATGACATATGGTCCGATGCCTTTATCAATTAAGGAACTTAATCTTTCGATTTCTGCGACTGTCGGCAGACAGAGAAAAACAGATTGTTTCTTGGCAAAAGATTCCCTGATTAAGCTCTTATAATACAACAACCGTTCTTCGTCCGGTTGTTGCAGAACGAAAATTTCCGCCGGCGCTTTGGCCGGTTTGTTATTTGAAGTTAATTGGGTCGTATTTTTTAAAGTTGATAAATTGTCGAGAATTGCTTGGGGGATCAGAACTTTTATAATTTGGCCGGGATAGACGGCAAAATAATCAGCCGTGATTTTTGCCGCGTTAATAAATTCTGGGAGAAAATAATCTTTTTTTTTGATCTGGTTGATTTTGCGCCAGCCAAAGTCAGATGTTTTTATTTGCGACTTGAGATTCTCAACTTTTTCTTCGCTAATGACCAAGCCGTCAGTCTCTTGATTTTTAAGAGGTATACTGACAATTGAACCGGGATTTATATTCTGGCTAGTAAAATAAGAAAGGGTGTCCCGCCAAACCCCTTTGTTTATTGGAATAACATCAAGAATCTTCATAAGCTTCCTTGTCTAGCAGTATAATTGAGACTTTTCAACTTCTCAACTTCGAGTGGGAGTTATATAATTAAAAGTAACATAAGACATGGCTGAAAAAAACAAGACAGTCGGTTATTTTAGAGTTAATTTACCGACGCCTAAAAAAAATATTTTGCCGAGTTTGCCTCCTACCAGGGCAGTATCTCAATCGAAGTCGAAAGTTTTAACCAAGTTGTCAACAGCGATGCTCATGGCTCTGGTTTTAGTCAGTTCTTGGCCGTTATTAGAAAAATTTAAAAATAATGATTTCTTTTTTTCCCCTTATTTAGTCATCAGACAAGACTTGTCTTTTATCAGAGATCATTTTGGCGGCGCTTTAGTTCGGGGTACAAGTTTAACTTTTAGCAGTCTTAATAATCAAGCGGCGATAATTACAACTACTGATGTGCTGGCCGGATGGTTTAGTCGGGCTGGCAATTGGCTGGTTGATTTTTGGCAGCAGATTGTTCAAAATTGGGATAATTTTTTGTCTAAAGGAGAAGCTTCTCCAGCTCCGGCTATTACTCCGGAACTGCAGGAAAAAATTAAACAGGATATCTTGCGCGATTTAATCGAACAGAATTTAATAAGCACCAGTACCATTGACAGTCAGATAATCAATCAAAGTTCCGCTAGTCCGAATTACGGTTTGATGGTTATTCCAACCACCGGTTCAACAACGCAAGACGAATTTTTAAGAAAAAACTTAAGTCGAATGTTCGCCGACGAAACTGACATTAAGTTTGATCAAGGCGGATCAGCTGGTGTAGTGACACCGATTTTCCGCGGAGGAGAGAATGGGGGAGATTATATCTTTATTCTAAAACCGCTTCCCTAGAGTTATGAAAAAAAATCTACCAGCAGTAATCATTAGTCTCTTGCTTTTAATTTTTGCCCAGGCTGCTGGAGCCTATGTTGCTTCTAGTCCGAATTATCAGCTGGAGAAAGACAGCCTTAATTTTGGCGGTGCGGACGTTTCTTCTTCGGCCAATTACGTCAATATTGATACTTTAGGCGAAATAATTTCCGGACTTTCCGGTGGAACAAACTATAATGCCAGTTCCGGTTATCGTATGATGGAATTGGATACTCCAGCAATCTATGGCTGTACCGATCCTGATGCCAATAATTATGATCCTAGTGCCACTATTGATGACGGCAGTTGCGATTACGATCAACCACCAGGTACTACTACCGTGTTTGGCTGCACTGATCCTCTTGCTACCAATTATAATTCCAATGCCACGGCTGATGATGGCAGTTGTAATTACCTCGTGCCTAACGTCAGCAATTTTCAAGCTCAATACAATGATGCTCGCCAGGCAATTCATCTTACTTGGCAAAACCCCGATTATGATTTTGCCGCGATTATCATTGTTCGCCAAGCAAACTCAATACCGTCTGGTCCCCAAGATGGAGAAGTTGTTTATAACGGTTTAGGCGAGGAAACTTGGGATTATGATGTTGAAGAGGGAATTAGGTATTATTATGCAGCTTTTGTTAGAAGCCAAGATAACCGTTATTCGTCCGGAGTTGTGGCAAGCGAAAGAGTACCTAGTTCGGAACAGCCGCCGGAAGTTCCGCCCGAAGAGCCAAGCGGAGAAGAAATCAGTCCTTTTGAATATCTTTCTGCCGGAACCAGTACGGCTATAGAATGGGATATTAAGTTTTTGCAGCCGCAAGAAAGGGAAAAAACTTTTGACTGGCTGAAACGGGTTTATGTCAGAGGCGAAAAAAATTTAACAGTTGTTCTTAATCCCGATCGAACTCCGCAGACACTTAAAACTATCGGGGCAACCTTAACTGACCCGCTTGATAGCAGCAAGACTTTTTCTTTCCTGTTGCATCTTAATAACGAAGGCACGGCTTATGAAGCGACAATTGCTCCGCTTATCCGTTTGGGTACTTATCCGATTGACATTTATATCGTTAATTACAGCAACCTGATTACCGAACATTTTAAGGGTTATTTGATTGTCTCCGGACAATCGGCCATGCTTTCATCCGAAACGATTGATAAATTGATAACTCCCATAGCGACAGCCGGTTTGACTGTCAGCTTAATGCCGTCGTTTTATGATCTTTTATTGGCCCTTTACCGCATCTTCAGTTCCTTCTTTGGTCGCAAGCGTAACGAGAAGCCTTGGGGAACCGTCTATGATTCAGTAACCAAACGGCCACTTGATCCGGTTTATCTTCAAGTTTTTCAGGAGCAAAAAGAGGTGGCCAATGCCATTACTGATATTGACGGGCGTTTCAGCTTCTTCTTGCCGGCTGGCACTTATTATTTAAGGGCGAGTAAGACTCATTACAAATTTCCTTCTGAAAAAATGCGGGGCAAGACGGCCGATGAACTTTATAATAATCTTTATTTCGGCGAATCTTTTGTCACTACCGGGCAGGAAGTCTTTAATTTGGACATTCCCATGGATCCGATCGATTTTGATTGGAATGAATTTGCCAAAACTAAAACCAATTTCTTCCGTTTTTACGCGCGGCGAGAAATCTGGCTGAACCGTCTTTTTAAATTGATTTTTGCCACCGGTTTTGCTTTTTCAATTTATGCTTTAATTGTCAGGCCGTCGGTTTGGAATATCGCCATTATTATTTTATATCTTGGTTTGTTTGCTCTCAATGTCTTTTGGCCCGGCCGGGGCAAGCCGCTCCAAGTGGTTAAAGTTATTAGGGAATTGGAGAAAAAAGATTATCACGAGCCTTTGCCTTTTGCCATCGTTAGAGTCTTTTTGGCCGATCTTAATCAGCAAGTCAGATACACCGTTGCCGACCAATTTGGAAATTTCTACTTTTTAGTTCGACCCGGAGTTTATTACTACACAGTTGAGGAAAAACAGAATGACGGCTCTTATCTAAAAATTTACCAATCCAATCCCACCAGCTTGCCTAAGGGTATTTTGAAAGGCAATATTTATGTGAAATAATGGGGGCAATGGCAGGAGCAGGTGATAAATTCATTATTAATGGCCTTGCTGGGTCTAAAAAGCTTGAAGGTCAAATAACCGTCGGTGGCGCTAAAAACGTTGCTCTTAAAGTTTTGGCGGCCAGTATCTTATTTAAAGATGGTTTTTCTTTGGTTAATGTACCGGAGATAGAAGATGTTCATCAAGTGCTGGCAATATTGCAAAGTTTAGGAATAAAAAATAAACAAATTGAACCTCATTGCTATCAATTAGATTCCAGCGCCGCCAAAGAATTTATTTTACCGTCAGATCTAGCCAAAAAGCTGCGGGCGTCAATTGTTTTGACTGGTCCGCTTTTAGCGCGCTTTGGCCGAGTCATCTTTCCTTATCCGGGGGGCTGCGTTATCGGCAAACGGCCGATTGACATGTTTTTGTCCGGTTATAAAAAAATGGGTGCGCAGATCAGGGAAGAAGGAGAGAATTTTATTATCGAAGCGCCGGCTGGCAAATTGCAGGGAGCCGAAATTTTCTTCAAGAATCAAAGTGTCACCAACACTGAAACTTTTATGATGGCCGGAGTTTTAGCCGCAGGTAAAACTATCTTGAAAAATTGCGCTCTGGAACCGGAGATTGTAAGCCTGGGTGAATTTTTAAATGACTGTGGCGCTAAAATTACCGGTTTAGGTACCAGCACAATTGAAATCGAAGGAGGGGAATTGCTTTCTGGCGCTGGCAAAACTTATGAAACATTGCCTGATCGCATTGAAGCGGGCAGTTTTCTCATCCTGGGAGCAATTGGAGCCAGCGCGTTGACCATTAATAAATGCCGGCCTGATCATTTGGATTCTCTGCTTAATCTAATGCGTGAAGCCGGAGTGATGATTGAAACCGGTTTAGACTGGATTAAAGTTATTAATAATGAGAAGAATAAAAAGTTTTCAGCTGTTGATATTAAAACACACGAGTATCCCGGCTTTCCAACCGATCTGCAGGCGCCTTTTTCCATTTTTTTGACGCAAGTTGAAGGCCAAAGCTTCATTTTTGAAACTATTTTCGAGGGCCGGCTTAATTATTTGGAAGCGCTCAACCGCATGGGCGCTAAAACCAAGATTCTTGATGTTCATCGAGCCATTATTGACGGTCCGACTCCGCTCGAGGGTCGGGAGATTGAGAGTCCTGATTTGCGGGCTGGTTTGGCTTATGTTTTGGCTGCGATTATTGCATCCGGCCAGTCGGTAGTCCATAATGTCGTTTATATCGATCGCGGCTATGAAAAGATCGAGGAGCGCTTACGGCTGATTGGGGTTAAAATCGAAAGGGCCAAGGATCAGAGCCATGAATTATGCCAATGTTTACCACAAAATTAGGAATCGACTTGGGTACGGCCAACACCTTAGTCTATGTACCGGGTAAAGGAATTGTTCTAAATGAACCGTCAGTTGTTGCCGTTAACCAATTGGATAATCGAGTAGTGGCTGTCGGCTCTGAAGCTAAAGAAATGGTCGGTAAAGCTCCGGATAACATTACGGTCTATAAGCCGATGAAGGACGGGGTTATCGCTGATTACCGTATCACCGAATCAATGCTGCGCTATTATGTCGCCAAAGCTCTAGGAAAGTTTAATCTTTTCAAGCCTGATGTTATGGTCTCGGTACCGGCTGGCGTAACTTCAACCGAGCGGCGGGCGGTTATTGAAGCCACAATTAAAGCTGGAGCCAAAAACGCTTATATCGTTAAAGAACCGATCTTGGCCGCGATCGGCGCCGGCATTCCGATTTACGAAGCTTGCGGTCATATGGTGGTGGATATCGGCGGCGGCACGACTGACGTGGCCGTTATTTCGCTCGGCGGCATTGTTTCCTCGACTTCAGTTAAACATGCCGGCAATAAAATCGATCAAGCCATTGCCGATTACATCAAAAAAACTTTCAATCTGGCGATCGGTGACAAGACGGCCGAAGAGGTAAAGACGGCCATTGGTTCAGCCATTCCCATCGAAGATGAGATGTCTTATATGATCAAAGGGCGGGATTTTATGACCGGCTTGCCGCGTTCGGTGGAAGTTAGAACCAATGAAATAGTTCGCGCTGTCGATAACGAGCTTAAGGAGATTATCCGAGCGATCAAAATCGTCTTTCAAGACACGCCGCCGGAACTTTCGGCTGATGTTATCGATCAGGGCATAACCTTAACCGGCGGTTCATCGCAATTGCGAAATTTGGCTGAATTGGTTTACCGCAAGACTGGCGTTAAAGCTTACGTGGCCGACGAGGCCATTTATTGCGTGGCCAAGGGTACTGGTGTGGCCCTCGATCATCTTGATGTCTATAAACGAAGCATTATTGCTAAAAAATAGAGGAATCATTCATCACGCCTATCTCTTGATCGGCGAGAAGGAATATTGGCGAAAAATTCTAGGGCAAGAGCTAAAAGATTTTTTTAAGATTGCCGAACTGTCTAGCTCGCCGGATATTTGGTGGTCGGACTATGATTCTTTTGGTATCAAAGATAGTCATAATTTAATTGAACGGGAAGCGCGGCGGTCTTTTAGCGGACAGGGGAGATTCTTTATTCTCGAAATTTCTTTAATTACCCCTGAAGCGCAAAATGCTTTGCTCAAAACACTAGAAGAACCGGCGAACGATGCCCACTTTTTCATCATTGCTCGCTCAGTCGAAATATTCTTACCAACTCTGCGCTCTAGATTATTTATTATAAGCCAATCAATAACTGAGAGGTTTCACCTCTCAGTGCAACTGAGAGGTGAAACCTCTCAGTGGGGAGACAAATTTTTCAAACTTGATTTGCCTGAGCGCTTGGATTTTATCCAAAAAGAATTTTTACCTGCCCGCGCAGGCGGGAAAAATAAAGATAGGAGCAAAAGCGAAATTATTGATTTTGTGATTAATCTGGAAAAAACTTTTCGCCAAAAAATTAATTTGAAAAAAATTACCAAAGACGAGGAGCTGGTTCTTTATGAATTTGAAAAATGTTTGCGCTACCTCCAAAATCCCCGTTCTTCCAATCGTCTGATTCTGGAACACTTAGCTCTTGTCTTGCCATAAATGCAAAAGCCCCGAACGCGAGTCTTCGAGACTCCTGCGTTCGAGGCGAAAACGGAGGGTTAGTGATGATGTTGGGCGATAACCCCCTTGAGGATTTTCCCGTAGTTAATCCCGCCGCTGTCGGGCAACAGCTCAACGTTCTCGGGGTGGATAAAATGCACGTGACACCTCTTGTCTTGCAATTCGATGTGGTGTCGCGGTTTGTTGTCGTCATCGCCGTTCTCATCAATCACGACGATGACTTTGCGGGTGTGGCTCCTCGACGACTCGCATTTTTGGACGGCCTTGTAATGGACCATCAGCCCGTAGGTTTTCATCAAACTGGTGATTCCGGGAATTTCTGGTGACTGGGAGCTTGCCAATCGCAAGTTGGTGAAAATGTATGAGAACTCACTGACCCCCAGCAGAAATAGGGCTTCTTCATAGTTCTCTGCGGTTGTGAGTTCATACTCAGTCGGTATCGTTTCGAGAGCCGACAAAATATTCTTGCACTGGCTATCTACCACCAGAATCCTCTCCGCGCCCCTGGGTGCCGGCGGCCGGTCCAATCCTGTTTCTTTCCCTTGATCTTTCTTTCCCATAACTGGTTCCTCCTCTTTTCTTCCTTGTTTTTTCGGGAGACAGTCTCCCGAGCAATTCTTTTTATATACTAACATAACTTTATCTATATTGTCAATACTGGTTTGGGTTTTTGTTTTTATTTGTTTTTATAGTAAAATTTAGATCATGTATAATTTTTCACCTTTTAAAATTAAATTGGCAGAAGTTGAGGATTGGCTCGGCAGGGAGTACTTGGGTGTTCGAACAGGCAAAGCCACACCGGCCGTGCTTGATAGCGTGATGGTGGAGTCTTACGGCGCCAAAACTCCCCTTAGGCATATTGCCGCCATTGGCATTGAAGACGCACGGACTATCAGGGTTACGCCGTGGGATAAGGGGCAGCTTCGGGCCATTCAAACGGCGATTGAGGCGGCTAATCTGGGTTTGTCAGTAGCTCCTGATTCAGTTGGACTCCGGGTTATTTTCCCGGCCTTAACCGAGGAGCGACGCAAGATGCTCTCTAAACTAACCGGCGATAAATTGGAGGATGCCCGCATTTCGGTGCGTCAAGAGCGGGAGAAAGTTTGGGAAGAAATCCAAAATGAGGAAAAGGCCGGCAAACTTAGCGAAGACGATAAATTCCGTTCCAAGGACGAATTGCAGAAATTAATTGACGAGGCTAATAAAAAGCTTGAAGAACTGGCTGATAAAAAGAATAAAGAAATAATGGATTAATAAAAAGATGACTTTAATTTTATTTATCATCATCTTGGCCATTTTGATTTTGGCGCATGAGATCGGGCATTTTATCACGGCCAAGTGGGGCGGGATTCGCGTGGATGAATTCGGTTTGGGCCTGCCGCCGCGTCTCTTCGGCTGGAAGAAAGGGGAGACCATTTATTCTCTCAACTGGCTGCCCTTTGGCGGTTTTGTAAAGATTTTTGGCGAAGACCCGACGGAAGAGGATATCTGCGGTCCTGATAAGCATCGTTGTTTCGTTAACCGGCCCAAATGGATTCAGGCGATTGTCCTCTCGGCTGGCGTCTTTTTCAATTTGGTTCTGGCTTGGATGCTGCTCTCTGTTAACTTGCTTATTGGCATGCCCGCCTCGATTGAAGGTTTGCCCAAGAATTTAACGATTAATAATGAAATGACAGCAATTGTTAATGTGCTTAAAGATTCTCCGGCTGACCAAGCCGGATTGAAAACAGGCGACCAGTTAACTTTGCTTTCAGCCGGTGGTGAAAAAATTTCTGATCTCTCGCCGGCGGCAGTGCAAGATTTTATTAAAAAATTTCCCGGTCAAGCAATTCATGTTGAATATTTACGTAAAACAAAGACAACAATCATAACCGAAGTAATACCACAGAGGGGGATAAACGGTGGCTCTGATCCGGCAATTGGTATTGCCATGGACAAGATCGGCGTTGTTTCCGCTTCGTGGTGGCAGGCACCGTTTTATGGTTTGTATTTTGTCTATCATTTAACTATTAATACTTTCCTAGCTTTCAGTCATTTCTTTTCCGGATTATTTACCAATGGTCGGTCAGCGCTGGGCGCCATTGCTGGACCGATTGGTATTTATAGTTTAGTTAATGATGCCAGTCGCTTGGGCTTGGTTTATATCTTTAATTTCATTGCTCTAATCTCGGTTAATCTCGCCATCCTTAATTTTTTGCCCTTCCCGGCGCTCGACGGCGGTCGCTTGCTCTTTGTCGGCATTGAGGCGATTACTCGCCGTCCGATCAAGCCCAAAATTGCTAACGCTCTGAATCTTGTCGGTTTCGTTTTGCTTATCGCCCTGATGATAGTTATCGCCGTGAGTGATGTTTTAAAGCTACTTTGACCCGTTTGGGTTTTTAGTTTAAGATAAGGCCATGCGTTGGTCTCAATTATTTACTAAAACCAGGCGGGAGGATCCCAAAGACGAAGTGGCGAAAAACGCCAAATTGCTGATTCGTGCCGGTTTTGTCAATAAGGAACTGGCCGGGATCTATTCTTATTTGCCGCTGGGTTTGCGTGTCTTGAATAAAATTTGCAATATTATCCGCGAGGAGATGAATGCGCTCGGTGGGCAGGAGTTATCGATGACCGCTTTGCAGAATCCAGAATTATACGAGAAAACGGATCGCTGGAGTGATGAAGTGGTGGATAACTGGTTCAAGACTGAATTAAAAACTGGCACCAAACTTGGCCTTGGTTTTACTCATGAGGAGATGATCGCTAATTTGATGCGCGATCATATCAGTTCTTATAAAGACTTGCCGGTTTATGCTTACCAGATTCAAGCCAAATTCAGGAACGAAGCGCGTTCCAAGAGCGGGATGCTGCGCGGGCGCGAATTTTTAATGAAGGATCTATATTCGTTTAGCGACAGCGAGGAAAGTCTGGATGATTTTTATGATCAAGCTAAGGGAGCTTATGAGAGAATTTTTGAGCGTGTCGGCTTGGGTGATATCACTTATATTACTTTTGCTTCGGGCGGCACTTTTAGCAAATATAGCCACGAGTTTCAAACTTTATCCGAGGCGGGCGAAGACACAATTTTTGTCTGCGAAGAGAAAAAGCTCGCCATTAATAAAGAAGTTTTAACCGACGAAACTCTTGAGGAGCTGGGTGTAAAGCGGGGAGACTTGATAGAAAAAAAAGCAATTGAAGTGGGGAATATTTTTAAACTGGGCACTAAATTCTCCGTGCCGCTTGAACTTTTCTTCACTGATGAGAAAGGCGAGAAGAAGCCGGTGGTGATGGGTTCTTACGGCATTGGCCCCGGACGTTTAATGGGCACCATCGTGGAAACAATGGCTGATGATAAGGGGATGATCTGGCCCAAAGAAGTTGCGCCTTTTGCCGTGCAATTAGTTTGGCTTCCTGGTGAAGGGGACAAAGCAGCTGAAGCTGCTGATCAGCTTTACAATAAATTAATAGAAAATAGAATTGAAGTTTTTTATGATGACCGAGCCATTAGCGCGGGGGAGAAGTTTGCCGATGCTGATCTCTTGGGTTTACCCTACCGTGTAGTGGTAAGTGATAAGACACTAAAAGAAGGTAAGTTTGAGTTGAAGGGGCGAACCGAAGACCGATCAAAGTTTGTCAGTGAACAGGAATTATTAGTCTTACTGAAATAAGGACGATGTGGTGGGGAGTATCAAAAATTTTTTCCAACGATGTTGGCATCGATCTGGGCACTTCAACCACATTGGTTTACGTTAAGGGTCAAGGCGTAGTTTTGAACGAGCCTTCGATTGTTGCTATTAACCAAAAAACTGGTCGCGTAGTGGCCGTAGGTACTGACGCCAACCAGATGATCGGCCGAACACCGGCGCATATTCAAGCAATCAGGCCGCTCGACGGCGGGGTTATCTCCAATTTCGAAATGGCCGAGGAGATGCTTGCTTATTTTTTAAAGAAGACAGCCAACTTAATCAGTAGTAATTTTTTTCGCCCGCGCGTAGTAGTTTCCGTACCATCGGGCATTACCAATGTCGAACGGCGGGCGGTGCGCGATGCGATCGAGAATGCCGGAGCGCGCGAAGTTCATATTATTGAAGGTCCGATGGCTGCTGCCATTGGCATCAATATGCCGGTTTACGAACCAGTGGGGAATATGATTGTTGACGTCGGCGGCGGTACTACTGATATCGCCGTAATTTCCTTGGGTGGAGTGGTTAGATCAAAAAATCTTCATATCGCCGGCGAGCAATTCAATAAAGACATCATCAATTATGTCCGCGATGAGTTTAAGATTCTTTTGGGCGAACGCACAGCGGAGGAAGTTAAAATGGCGATTGGCGCTGTGACTAAGCAATCGATCGGCGGCGAAACATTGGTTCGCGGTCGGGATTTGGTCACCGGCTTGCCGCGGGAAGTGGCAATTACCGATTCTGACATTCGCGAAGCGATTTTTAATTCACTAACTGTTTTTATTGATGCGATCAAGGAGGTTCTAGAATCAACTCCGCCCGAAGTTGTTTCCGACATTATGCGGCGTGGCCTTATTTTGGCCGGTGGCGGGGCCTCCATTCGAGGCTTAGTGGAGTTGCTGGAGAAAGAATTGGAAATCCCGGTTCACTTGGCTGAAGATCCAACTGAGGCGGTGGTTTTGGGTACCGGCATCATTCTGGATGATTTAGAAAAGTATCAGGACATCTTAATTGACAATGAAGAAGATTTACCTCCGCGTTAATTCTTTTAAAACATGAAGTCTTATAATCGTCGCCAACAAAAGAAAATTTGGCTCTATTCCTTACCACTGATTTTAATCATAGTCTTGTTTGTTTTGAATTTGTTCCCCCTGTCGCTCTCGCGGCCAGTGATATTTTTTCTGGAACCGATTTGGGAGATTGGCGATGGAGTTTCTGAAGCTTCAATGAATATTAGTGGCCTGTTTAAAAATAAAATTCGTCTTGAAGCCTTAAATCGCCGGTTAATTGAAGAAAATGCCCGTCTCAAGTCCGTCATTTTAGCCAAAAATCAGATTGAAGCTGATAATCTTTATTTAAGAAAAATTTTCGGATTGAAAGAACAATCTCCGGCCAAACCTGTTTTAGCCCAAGTAATTTTTTTGCCCGATCTGATTCCTTATAATAGTTTGGTTATTGATATCGGGGAAGTGAATGTTAACGGCAATTTGAAAGTTGGTGATTGGGCCATTTCTGGAGCAGTGATTGTCGGTAGGGTTTCTGAGGTAGGCAAGACTTATTCAAAAATAAAATTACTTTCGGCCGAGAAGAAGGTGACGGTAACCATTGGCAGCCAAAATATTCCCGCTCTGGTTTCGGGTGACGGTGCCGGCAATTATAGCGCGATTTTGCCCAAAAATTCTTCAATCGCCGTGGGCGACAGAGTCGTTGCTCCTTTACTGGGCAATCGGCTGGTGGGCATTGTTCGGCATATTTCTCGGCTTGATGCTCAACCGACAGAAACGGTTTTAATCAAAACTCCGGTTAATCTTTGGCAGCTTAAATGGTTGGAAATTTATGAAGCTTCGTCTTAGTATCGCTTTGTTTTTGATTTTATCGATCGCCGTCTTTCCTTGGTGGCTGGTTTTACTCCTGGCTCTCTTGGCAATAAAGCATTTCTCTTGGTACTATGAAATTGTGGCGGTTGTTTTGGTCTACGACTTGCTTTACAGTTTGCCAATCTTTCATTTTTCTTTTTGGTTAACCGCCGCTTTTGTTCTTCTGGTGCCGCTCTTTGAGTGGCTTAAAAAAGAGCTTTATGTTTTTTCTCAACAAACGTCGTGCTCGCGGTTTTGATCTCTCGCCTGACGAGATTTTTATCGATTCCAGCAATTTACCTGACCATGATAAGCAGCAATTTGAAGGTCAATTAGAGAAACCGATTAATCGTAGAACTTTCTATGGTCTGGGGATTTTTTGCTTGCTGATTTTTTTAATCTTTTTTGCTAGGGTTTTTTCCTTAGGGGTAATTAGCGGTCAGGAGTACGCTTCTCGCAGTCTTAATAATAGTCTGGATTTAGTGCCAATTTTTGCCGAGCGGGGCAATATCTACGATCGTCTGGGTACGGCTCTGGCCTGGACGGGTGGCGGCTTGAGCTCTGTTGGTACCAGTTCAGCTTCGTCTTCAGATCTTGAAATTGTTTCCAATAAAAGTCGAGTTTACATTGACCAAGAAGGTTTCGGGCATCTTCTTGGCTACGTCAGTTATCCCAATGAAAAGGAGATGTCCACAGGCAAATACAATCCTAAAGAATTTCTCGGCCGGAGTGGGGTGGAAAAGCAGCAAAATAATTTCTTGCTTGGCCAGAGAGGAAAGAGAATAGTTGAGGTTGACGCTCAAGGCGAAGAGATATCCGATCATATTATCGAAAAACCGATACCGGGAAAAGAAATCAATTTGGCTGTCGATAGTCGCGTTCAGGCTAAAATGTATGAATTGTTAAAGCAAACGGCTACCGAACGTGGCTATTTGGGAGGAGCCGGCTTGATTATGGACATAAAAACAGGTGAGATGCTGGCGCTGGTCAGTTTTCCCGATTATGATCCCAATGTTCTTTCTCAAGGCAAGGATAGACAGACAATCAGCCGATATTTTTCCGATCAGCAAAAAATAATGCTTAATCGGGCCGTTAGTGGCTTATACGCGCCAGGTTCAACTTTTAAAATTTTTGTGGCTGTCGGCGCTTTAATGGAGAAGATTGTCGATCCGCTTAAAACTTTTGCCACTAACGGAAAATTGGTTATACCCAATCCTTATGACAAGACTAAGGAAACAGTTTTTGGCGATTGGCAAAACAATGGTGTCTTGGATATGCGCAAGGCCATTGCCATGTCCGGCGACGTTTATTTCTATATTATCGGCGGCGGCTTTGGCTCTCAACGTGGTTTGGGGATAAAAAATATTGAAAAATACGCCAAAATTTTCGGTCTCGACAGCTTAACTAAAATCGATTTGCCGGGAGAAGAGACTGGAACTATTCCCAGTCCGGCTTGGAAGGCTAAAAATTTTAGCGGCGAACCCTGGTGGTTAGGTAATACTTATCATACTTCGATCGGCCAATACGGCGTACAAATTACGCCAATAGAACTTTTGCGAGCTTATGCGGCCATTGCTAATGACGGGCATTTTGTCCAGCCAACCGTTCTAAAAATAAAACCGGAACAGGCGGTGTCCCAAGCGTCTCTGCCGATTACCAGCGAAGCTTTGCAAATTGTCCGTGAGGGTATGCGCCAAGCGGTAACTTCAGGAACTATTACCCCTCTTAAAATGCCGGAGCTGGCCATTGCCGCTAAAACCGGTAGCGCTGAGGTCGGCCTTACTAAGGCCCGGGTCAATTCTTGGGTGGGTGGCTTCTGGCCTTATGAAAAACCGCGTTTTGCTTTCGTCATGATAATGGAAAAAGGTCCTCGTACCAACGCCATCGGCAGTACAGCGACCATGCATCAATTTTTCGATTGGTTGAAAGTTTACGCTCCAGAATATCTGAAATCAGAAAATTGATTATTAAAAAAAGACCTGCTATAATCATCCCGATATGGAAACAGACAATCATTACTTAACTCAAGAAAAGTTCGAAGAGTTAAAGCAAGAGCTTAATCAGCTTAAAACAGTTGAACGCCGCAATATTGCCGAGAGTCTGGAGTATGCCAAGTCATTGGGCGATTTATCAGAGAATGCCGAGTATCAGGAAGCGCGCGACCATCAGGCCGATGTTGAGGATCGAATTCTCGAGCTCGAAGACATCATTAAGAATGCCAAAATTATTTCGGCTCATCATGCCAGCGTGGTTGAAGTCGGAGCTTCCGTTTCAACCAAGAGGGACGATGGTCGCAAAGAGGAATTTGTAATTGTCGGACCGGAAGAGGCTGACCTGCCGACAGGGAAAATTTCTCATGAGTCACCGCTGGGCTCATCGTTACTTGGACATAAAAAAGGTGATACTATTACAGTAACTACTCCCAAGGGAGAAATTAAGTATAAAATTATTGAGATCAAATAAATGGCATCGCTTGAAGAATTAAAAGCGGAACGATTAAAAAAACTTGAGCTGCTAAAACAAGCGGGTTTTAATCCTTATCCGGCTAAAACCGATATTGATTCAACGATCGGCGAAACATTGGCCAATTTTGACAGTTTAGCTGAGAAAGAAAAAACAATTACTACTGCCGGCCGAATTATGGCTATTCGCCGCCAAGGCGCTTTAATTTTTATTGATCTGGTTGATGATGGCAATCGCCTGCAAGGTTTGCTTAAAGAAGATGATCTAGGCAAACAATTTACTCTCTTTGTCGAGACGATTGATCTCGGCGATTTCATTCAAATTGTCGGTAAGCTAATGACGACTAAGAGTGGCGAGAAAACCATTCAAGCCACCAATTGGCAAATCATCGCCAAGAGTCTGCGCCCGTTGCCCGATAATTGGGCTGGCTTGCAAGACGAAGAAGAAAGACTGCGCAAGCGTTACTTGGATATCCTCACTAATCCCGAAACTCGCGATATTATCGAGAAACGTTCGCTTTTTTGGCAAACTATTCGGAATTTTTTACTGAAGAAGGGATTTATGGAAGTCGATACGCCAATTCTCGAGAACACTACCGGTGGCGCCGAAGCTAAACCTTTCATCACTCATCATAATGCTCTCGATCTGGATGTTTATCTGCGCATTGCACCTGAACTCTGGCTCAAACGTCTGATGGTCGCTGGCTTTGATAAAGTTTTTGAAATTGGTCGCATCTTCCGCAATGAAGGAATGGATGCCGAGCATCTCCAAGATTATACCGTGATGGAATTTTATTGGGCTTATGCTGATTACGAGCAAGGTATGAAGTTTGTTGAAGACTTATACAAAGAAATTGCCGAAAAAGTTTTTGGCACGCTCAAATTTAAGATTAGAGGCTTCGAGGTTGATCTTGATCAGAAATGGGAGCGTTATGACTACACCGAAATAATTTTAGAAAAAACCGGAATTGATATTAGCCAGGCGAGCGTCTCCGAGATGGAAGCTAAGCTTGATGACTTGGGTGTGAAGTATGATAAAAAAGGATTTAATCAGAATCGTGCGATCGACAACTTGTGGAAATATTGCCGCAAGCAAATTGCTGGTCCGGGTTTCTTGATCAATGTGCCGGTGATAATGGAGCCACTGGCCAAACGCAGTACTAAAAATGAAGATTTAGTTGAGAGATTTCAAGTGATCTTGGCTGGTTCAGAAAACGGTAAAGGTTTTAGCGAACTTAATGACCCTATCGATCAACTTGGTCGCTTTGCCGAGCAGATGAAGTTGCGCGAAGCGGGGGACGAAGAGGCGCAGATGCAAGATGATGAATTTGTCGAAGCGCTGGAATATGGCATGCCACCAACTTGTGGCTTTGGTCTCTCTGAACGCCTATTTAGTTTCCTCCTCGACAAACCCATTCGCGAAGGTCAGATCTTCCCCCTCATGCGCCCAAAAGGAAAATAATTTTAATTACTAGCAATTAATCAAAATAAATATGCAAGAAGGAGCTCCAATCCCAAATGAAGAAGTGCGCATGTCGCGAGAGGAAATTTTAGAAGCCCTGGGAGATTTAAAAGTTGGCGATGTCATCGTCAGCAATAGTGGTACGGAAAGGGAGGTGATTAAAGTGGAACCAAGCGAGATGCCAGGTTTATATAAATGGGTCTACACTTTTGAAACAAGGAAATCTACCGGCACAACCAAAGAGGAGGTGTTAAATAACAATGATTTGATAAGAAGTGGGGATTTCATCAAGAGGATAGACAGGAAGTCGTAATTCATGAAAAAAGCACTTCTTTTTCTTTTTTTGCTACTGACCCCAGTTGTCTCGCAGGCGAAAAGCTTGGAGTTTTCGGCTTGGGTGCCATATTGGAAGAAAACGGCAGCTTCAGCTGAAACTAAAGCCCATCTTAGCCAATTAACTACTATTTTACCTTTTTCTTATGAGGTGAGTTCTGACGGGACGATCAAGGATGTGATGAAAATCAATCAAGAACCTTGGGTGAGTCTTATAACTGAAGCCCAAGCGAAGAAAGTAAAAATTATCCCGTCTATTTTATGGACTGATCGAGAAGGAATTAGAAAAGCAATGTCGACTCAGAAAAGTCGCCTAGCGCAGATTGAGCAAATTAGTAATTTAGTGAGAGCGAATAACTTTGATGGGATTGATATTGATTACGAAAATAAACCGGCCGAAGTCTTTTACACTTTTGGCGCTTTTATTCGTGATTTGTCGAAAGAATTGCATAAGAATAAAAAAACTTTATCTTGTACGATTGAGCCACGTTTGCCGCCGTCTTCGCGTTTCCTAACCATTCCCGAAGAAATTCGCTATGCCAATAATTATAAAATCTTTAACCAGTATTGCGATGAAATCAGGATTATGGCCTATGATCAAATGACCGCAGATATTCTTTTGAATCGACGCAAGAAGTCGCTCGGACACTATGCGCCGATTGCCGACTTGGATTTTGTAAAAAAGGTGTTGGCTTATGCTCATCATCAGATCAATTATGACAAAGTAGTGCTTGGCGTCGTCAATTATGGCTATGCCTATCAGATTATCGATAAGGGGGCGTTTTATGATTATAAAAAATTAAGCGCTTTGTCTTATAAAACTTTCACTGATTTGGCCACAAGTGTTGGCGCGATTCCAGTCCGCAATAGCGCCGGCGAGCTGTCTTTCGTCTATGAGAGAGAGGGGCAAAAACGGCTGGCTGTTATTTCCGACAGTATGGCGATTGCCAGCAAAATTACTTTGGCTAAGAAAATTGGCCTAAAAGGTGTAGTTTTATTCAAAGTTGACGGCGAGAGTGATGCTAATCTCTGGTCTGTATTAAAAAATAATTAAACTGACAGAAAATTTCAAAACCGCAGGGTTGAACCTTGCGGTTTTATGTTATGCACTCTTTATCCACAGTTTTGGCAGAAATAGCTTGTTGTTAAGTGGGAAGCGGTGGAGTAAAATATATATGTTGTGGGATAAAGTGGGTTTAAGATATTTTAAAGCTTATGTTGATTGGAGAATTTAGACATACGATTGACGATAAGAAACGCATTTCAATGCCCGCTTCTTTTCGTCGTGAGGTTGGGAAGAAGCTGGTAATTACCAAAGGACTTGATGCTTGTCTCTTTGCTTATACGCTTGAAGGTTGGAAGAAAGTGGCGGCCGAACTAGAAAAATTGCCCATGACCCAAAGCGCGGCGCGCAGTTTTAACCGATTTATTCTAGGCAGTGCTTTTGAAATTGAAATTGATGCCATGGGGCGAGTTTTAATTCCCGATCATCTTAAGGATTTTGCCGATTTAAAGAGCCGAGTAGTAATTGTCGGTTTGAACGAGAGAGTTGAAATTTGGGATGAGAAAAAATGGAAGGAGAATATCGATAAAGTAGAAAAGCAGGCCGACGTGCTGGCCGAGCGCTTGAGCGAAGTGGGGATGTTTTAATATGCACGTACCAGTTCTTTTACAACCGACAATTGAGCTACTGAATATCAAAGAAGGCGAAACTGTTGTTGATGCCACGCTTGGTCTCGGCGGTCATGCTAAAGAGATAATCAAAAAACTGGGAGAGAAGGGCACTTTAATCGGTCTGGATGCCGACGCTCTCTTATTAGCCAAAGCCAAACAGAATCTTGCTAATGCCCGATGCCAAACGATTTTCATAAACATTAATTTTAGACAAATCAAAGAGATTTTGTCAGGCAAGGGAATAGAGAAAGTTGATGCCGTCCTGTTTGACCTCGGTCTTAATTCCGAACAGTTCGAAAATTCCGGCCGGGGCTTCAGTTTCCAAAAAAATGAGCCGTTATTGATGACCCTATCAGCTGACTTTAATTCTGAAACTCTAACCGCGAGAGAAATTGTTAATACTTGGGCAGAGGACAGTTTAGCAGATATTATCTACGGCTACGGTGAGGAAAATTTTGCCAGAAAGATTGCTAAAGCGATCGTGGAGTCCAGAGCTGTTAGACCGATTGAAACTACCCTTGATCTAGTTGCCGTTATTGGCGGAGTTATGCCGGCTTGGCGCAAAAAAGGAAAAATTCATTTTGCCACTAAAACTTTTCAAGCTTTGAGAATTGCGGTGAATGATGAAATTGGCGCTTTGAAAGACGGATTAGCCGGCGCTTGGGAGAAATTAAGCCATGGAGGGAGAATTGCTGCCATCTCCTTCCATAGCTTGGAAGCCAGAGTAATCAAGAATTTTTTCAAGGACAAAGTGAGAGAAGGTGACGGCAAGTTGGTTAACAAGAAAGCTCTCAGGCCGTCTCAGGAAGAAATTTTGGCTAATTCACGTTCGCGTAGCGCTCAATTGCGGGTAACGGTAAAAATATAAATTTTAATGATCACAAATTGGGAAAACAGAATAAAATTCGTAAAATGGTTTTTGCTAGTCGCCATTATTGTTTCCATTAGCGCTTATCTTTATTTGGTTAATGACTCGGTTTTTACTGTCGTCGCTCGGCAGAACAATGAGGAAAAAATTTCCCAATTAGAAACAGAGGTTTCCACCTTGGAGGCAGATTATATGTCGCGCCTCAATTTGATTACTTTAAACTACGCCAAGTCTCTTGGTTATCTCGATGCGACTGGCCAAGTAAGTTACGTCGTCAAAAGCCGACCGGTCGGCCTCATCGCTGCCAATAATGAGATTTAAAGCAGTTAATCGAATCAGACTGATTGCCCTTGCTCTTATCTTGGTGGTGGGTTTGTTTGGCGTTCGTCTTTTCTTTATTCAAGTGGTTAAAGCTGATTATTACCATGATTTGGCTGATCGGCAATACCTACGCCCTAGTGTTGGCGTCTTTGACCGCGGTAGCATTTTTGCCATTAAAAAAGACAATACAATTTTTTCTTTGGCAGGAATTAAGATTGCTTATTTGGTGACAGTAAATCCTAAATTAATCAATGACCCGGAAAACGTTTACAAGCAACTAAGTTCGGTTTTTCCTCTTGAACATGAAGATTTTATGAAGAGTGTCAATAAAACAAATGACAGTTATGAAGAAATTGCCACAAAAGTTGATCAAAAAACGGCCGATAAAATCAAAGCTTTAAAAATCAAAGGAGTTACCCTTTATAAGCAAAAAATACGTTCTTATCCCTTTGGCACGACTACTGCCCACGTTGTCGGCTTATTGGGCTATCAGGGAGATACTTTATCCGGCCGCTACGGTTTAGAACGTTATTATGAGAAAATCTTGTCTCGTCAGAATGAATTGACCTTTGCTAATTTTTTTGTCGAAATTTTTGCCGGTTTTAATTACGGCCTCTCTCCGGAAAGCGGAGCTGAAGGTCAGGGCAGTATTACTACAACAATTGAACCGGTGGTTCAGGAGCTGTTGGAGAAAGAACTCAACAACGCTTACCAGCAATGGGGGGCAGCCAGCGCCGGCGGCATCATTATTGATCCTAAAACCGGTGAAATTTTAGCGATGGCGGCGGTGCCGAGCTTTAATCCCGGCGAAAAGCAAACTAGCATCGCTGCTCTGTCTAACCCCTTAGTTGAAAGTGTTCGAGAGATGGGCTCAGTGGTAAAAGCTTTAACGCTGGCGGCTGGTTTAGATACTGGCGTGGTTAGTCCGACTACTACCTATAACGATAAAGGTTGTTTAACCTTAAACAATAAAACTATTTGCAACTACGATCAGCGCGGCCGGGGGGTCGTTTCCATGCAAGAAGTGCTCAACCAATCTCTGAATACCGGTGCGACTTTTGTTGAGCAAAAATTGGGCCCCAAGCTCTTTAGCCAGTATTTCTTAAGTTATGGTTTGGGTGAAAAAACCGGTATTGATTTGCCTAACGAAGCTAGGAGTTTGATAAAAAATGTTAATAGCCAATATGATGTTGATCTGGCGACCGCTTCTTTCGGTCAAGGTATTGCTTTAACGCCGATTAGCTTAGTTAGAGCGCTGTGTTCTCTAGCTAATGGCGGCTATCTGGTACAGCCGCATCTCGTTAAAAAAATCGATTATCAAAGTAAGCTAACCAAGGATATTAATTATCCGTTAGGCCGGCAAGTGCTTAAAAAAGAAACGAGCGAAACTATCAGCCGAATGCTGGCCAATGTTGTCGATCAAGCGCCAGTATTTAAACGCATCAAAACGGAACGTTATTCTATTGCCGCTAAAACCGGCACCGCTCAAGTTATCGATCCGGTAACTAAAAAATATTCCCAAAGCCATTTCTTTCATTCTTTCTTTGGCTATTTTCCCGCTGACAATCCCAAGTTCTTGGTTTTTCTTTATCTTGATAATCCAGTCAAGGCCAATGCCGCTTCAGTGTCCTTAATCGGACCATTTGCCGATATTTCTCACTCTCTGCTAAACTATTATCAAGTGCCGCCAGATCGGTAAAATACCAAGATAAAAGCCAATTATGATAAAAAAGATTTCAAAAAAGGCAATCATCACTGTTCTGCAATTTGAGGCGCGCTTAATTTTAAATAAGTATAAGCCCAAAATTATCGGCGTTATCGGTTCTGTAGGTAAAACTTCAACCAAGGATGCTATTTATCGCGTACTCTCGGGCCGGGGATTAGCGGTTCGTAAAAGTGAAAAAAGTTATAATGGCGACTTGGGGGTACCCTTGACCATTCTCGGCTGCCAATCAGCTTGGGGTGATGTTTTTGGCTGGCTGGAAATCGTAATGTACGGCTTACTGCAGATAATTCGCTCTCGCGATTATCCGCGTTGGCTGGTATTGGAGGTCGGTTTGGAATACCCCGGGGAAATTAAGCAGATTTTAAAATGGGTGAAATTCGATATGGCGGTGGTCACTTTCTTGCCGGAGGTGCCAGTGCACGTGGAATTTTTCAAATCCAAAGAAGAAGTTATTAATGAAAAAATGCTTCTGGCTAAAGCTGTTCCTTTGGGTGGGCAAGTCATTATTAATGCCGACGACCCCAATGCTTTGAAATTTATCCCGGATATTACTGCTGAAGTCTTCACTTACGGTGGGAGCGACCAGGCTGATTATCGGGCTCTTGCTAGTCGAGTTTTTTATCAAAAAGTTAAAACTGATCAATTTCCGGCCGGTTTGGAATTTATTTTGCATCATAACGGCAAAGAATTAACCGTCAAAATTCCTGGAGTTATCGGTAGCCATCAAATTTACCCGGTGCTGGCCGCCCTCGCTGTCGGCGATCGTCTTGGTTTGAATATGGTGGAAATGATTGAGTCGCTCTCGAATTATCTGCCGCCGCCGGGTCGCCTGCGCCTGATTGAAGGAATTAAAAATACAACTATTCTTGACGATACTTACAACGCTTCACCGGCAGCTATGTCGGCCGGACTTGAAGCTTTGGCTGATTTCAAAACCGCGGGGCGTAAGATCTCCGTTTTGGGCGATATGATGCAACTGGGCGGCTACACGGTTGAAGCGCATAAAAAAATCGGCTATCAAGCCGGCGAAGTTTGCGATTTGGTTATTACTGTCGGCTTGCGGTCTAAATTTATTGATGACGCTTTGTTGGAGAAGAATTACAAAGAAAGCAAAATCAAGCATTTTGACGATTCGCTCGAAGCGGGGAAGTATTTGCAGGAAATTATTAAAGAAGGAGATGTAATTTTTATTAAAGGTTCGCAAGCTGTTAGAATGGAAAAAGTCGTAGAAGAAATTATGGCTCATCCGGAAAACAAAACTAAACTCTTAGTGCGTCAGGATGAAGAATGGAAAAGGCGATAGGCTTAAAATGTTTTTAAAAAATTAGCCCCCCAACCGGATGATTGGGGGGCTGTTGCAATTGGGGCTAGACAGCTATGGCCGCCCTCCCTATCGACTGTTTGAACTGCAGGCTGACCCAGTTCTCCAGTCGAGGCTGGTAGCCAGCGATCTCGGCCATATGTCTTTCGATGGCCACGATGGTCGAAATGAGATGCCAACCGCCGGAAGGCCAGTGACACCTAAGCTCAACCTCGTTGCCAAAATTGAGCTCAAGATGATGAATGTACTGGCTGATCGCCACCCCGACCCCGTCACGCCGGAAAGGCCGGTAATAGATGTCCACGTGGCCGGTTTGAGGACTGGTCTCCGGGTGCCAGAGCAAGAGCTCGCCGCCGGAAATCTGATACTCGGCCAGTACATGTCCGGGGAGCTGGTAGTGCTGACCGTTATTGCGCACGTGGGGCAACCGGTCAAAGCGCTGATTCTCTGGCACGCTACGCACCTCCAGCGTCTCAATGTTTACGACAAACTTCATTCTGTTCTCCTTCTTGTCAAACTTGGTCCTACTTACATTTCAGACCGCCTTCTTTAATTATAGCAGATATAGATGTATTTGTCAAACTACAGATCTTGCTCTAAAATGGCTCGGATGTTATTATTTTAAAGGCTAATTGGCCCTATCCCGCCTACGCTAAAGCTACGGACGGGCAGGCGTCTAAAAGTGTTAGCCTTGTTATTTAATAAAATAAATTTTATTGGCCCTATCGTCTAACGGTTAGGACATCGCCTTCTCAAGGCGGTAATCAGGGTTCGATTCCCTGTAGGGTCACATATCCCATGTCTCATCTTCCAGCTTTAATTGAAAAGGAGTTACCGGCGCCACCCAAATTAGGCAGAGCTTTCGGCGTCGGTATCGTGGTTATGGGTATGGCCATGGGGACAGGCGAGCTCATTATGTGGCCGCATCTCTCGGTTAAATACGGTCTTGGTCTTTTATGGCTGGCGCTTATCGGCATTCTCTTTCAATATATTATCAATCAAGAAGTGGCGCGCCACGCTCTGGCTACGGGCGAGAGCTTCTTTACCTCCGCTTCTCGGTTTATCTTTTGGGCGCCATTTTTCTGGTTGCCGGCGGCGATTCTTCTCTATGTTTGGCCGGGTTGGGCGAGCGCTCTGGGGACAATCTTGGCCGCTTTGTTCGGCTTTGGCCATTATGTTTTTTGGGCTTGGATTTCTCTCACCTTGGTTCTAATTTTGATTTGGCGCGGAAAGATTGCTTACCACTTATTGGAGCGGTCGCTTAAAATTGTTGTCCCTATTTTTATTCTGTTGCTCTTTTTAGTTAGCTTTATTAATCTAAATTGGACAGATCTTAAGGCGGTCGGCGCCGGCTTGGTTAATTTTGGCTATCTGCCGGCAGGAGTTGATTTAGCCGTTTTACTCGGGGCCGTGGTTTTTGCCGGCGCTGGCGGCATGCTTAATCTCTGCGTTTCTCTCTGGTATCGTGATAAAGGCCTGGGCATGGGGCATTATGCCGGGCGAATCGCTAACCCAATTACCGGAGAGCCGGAAGCGGTGGCGGTTAGCGGCTATACTTTTGCTTTAACCAAGGAGAATCTAAAAAATTGGCGCTCTTGGCTCTGGTATCTGCGTTTTGATCAGGGCCTTATTTTTGCTTTATTAGGTTTAGTTTCTCTGGTGCTTCTTTCTGCTAATGCGGTAGCCGTTCTTGGACCCCTTGGCTTAGTGCCCCAAGGGGTTGAGGTGGCAACTGCCCAAGCGGAGATTTTTCGTTTAAATTGGGGTTGGTTCGGCGGCAAATTGTATCTCCTGATGGCTTACTTGATGCTTTTTGCCGTGATGTGGACGGTTTTAGACGCTTTAACCAGAATGGTTGCTGACTTGATTCACACTAATGCCCAGGCTGGCCGTTTAACTGCTACTTTTCGCTGGTTCAATAAAATTTCTATCCATCATCTTTATTATGCTTTAATCACGATCTTCATCTTCATCCAAGCGATACTCCTGCCTTTTAATCAACCCCTGGGATTTTTAGTCATCAGTTCTGTCCTTGGCGCGATCACTATGGCTATTTATACACCACTACTTTTTTATCTTAATAATTGGCGTTTGCCGCCGTCGCTTCGTCCCGGTTGGCTTTCAAATTTCTTACTCTTGGCCGCAGCCATTTTTTATTCTTATTTTTCGATTTTAATCGTTCTATCTTATTTTTAATCTGTTATAATTTAAAAAATGTTTACCACCCTGACTTCGGCGCAAATCATCAGCCTGCTTATCTCTTACGGTTATTTTATTATCTTTCCGATTGCCGTGGTTGAAGGTCCGATCGTTTCAATTATTACTGGCTTTCTCGCGGTTCAAGGCTATTTTAATATCGTTTTGGCTTATTTTATTTTCATTATTGCCGATTTAGTCGGTGATAATTTTTGCTACATGCTGGGTTATTTCGGACAAAGACAGGCGCTTAAAAAAATTCAACAGCGCCTAGGCGACACGGAAGAAGAAATTTTCAAATTGAAAGATCGTTTTGTCCGCAATGGCGCCAAGATATTATTAACCGGCAAATTGACTCATTTTGCCGGTACCGCTGTTTTGATTGCCTCCGGGGCAGCCCATTATAATCTTTGGCGTTTTCAATTTTATAACGGTTTAGGCTCGGCGATTAAAGTGGCAATTTTTCTTTTCATCGGCTTAACTGCCGGTGAAGCTTACAAGCAATGGGAAACTTATCTAAGCTATGCTGGATTTATTTCAACTGCTATTGTAATTTTAATGCTGGCTCTGGCCTTTTATCAGATCAGAAAAATCTATGCGCGTAGCGATTTTCTCCGATAATTTTTATCCCGAGTTGTCCGGCATCTGCGACTCGCTCGCCATGCTCGCCCGCGGCTTGGCCCGTCGCGGTCACCAAGTCGCTTTTTATGTTCCTAATTACGGGATAAATGATTATCGAATAGCTAACCTTGGGCCGCGCGATGATGAGTGGGGAGAGAAGATCCAAATAATTCGTTTGGCAACCGTTCCTTTTAATGCCGGCACCAATCAGGGCCGGGCGGTTATTCCTACCGGCCTGCGCTGGCTTAAAGTCAGGCGTTTCCAACCGGATATTATTTATGCTAATGGTTTTACTTTTACCGGTCTGGAAGCGTTATTGGCGGCCAAAATTTTACGCGTGCCGCTCCTTGGCACTAATCACACGGCCATAACTGAATTTCTTCAATATAGCCCGATTAAAGGCAGTTGGTTAAAGAAATTCAGTTTGGGCTATGTTGCTTGGTTTTATAATCGCTGCGATTTTGTAACGGCGCCGTCGCAGTCGGTAATTGATGAGATGACAGAGGTTGGTTTTAAACGTCCAAGCCAGCCGATTTCTAATCCGGTAGATACTAAGTTATTTGAACCGGTTGACCAAGAAAAAAAGAGGGAATTAAAAAAGAAATTTAATTTTTCCGAGCAAACCGTGCTTTATGCCGGCCGCTTGGCTGAGGAGAAGCATATTGATGAAGTTATTAGAGCTATCGCTTTAGTCAAAAAAACTTTTTTTGATGTTAGTTTGGCCATTGCCGGACATGGTATTGCCGAGGCCAGTCTTAAAAAATTGATTAAGGAATTAAATGTTGAATCGCATGTCAAGTTTCTCGGTACGCTTGATTTGCCGACTTTAGCTCAGGTTTATCAGGCGTCTGATGTCTTTGCGATCATGAGCACTTCAGAAACGCAGAGTCTGACCTTAATGCAGGCCTTGGCTACCGGCACGCCGGCGATCGGCGCTAATTCGCGAGCTTTGCCGGAATATTTAAAACCGAGCGGTGGCTTGATAGTCGAACCGGGTGATTATTCTAAATTGGCGGAGAGGATAGTTGAGCTTTTTAAAAATCAAATCGAAGCTGACGAAATTGGCCGGCAAGAAACGGCCTTCGCCCAGAACTTTTCGCAAGAAAAAATCATTGACCAATGGCTGAAAATTTATCAAACTGTAATTACTAATTTTAAAAATAGAAAATCATGAGATTAAGTTTTGTCATCCCGGCTTATAATGAAGAAGCCTATGTTGGTAGATGTTTGGAAGCAGTTCTTAATAATTTGGCTGAAGGCAATTATGACGCTGAGATTATTGTGGTTAATAATGCGAGCATTGATCGAACTAAAGAGGTGGCTTTATCTTACCCCAATGTTCAAGTGGTGGATGAACCGAAGAAGGGTTTGGTACAGGCACGACACTCCGGCTATTGCGTGGCGACCGGCGATTTGATTGCCAATATTGATGCTGACACTCAAATGCCCTCCGGCTGGGTTAAAAGGGTGATGGAAACTTTTGATTCTAATCCGGACTTAGTCGGTCTCTCCGGTCCGGCGACTTTCCCTGATATGCCGATTTACTTTAATTTATCGAGTTATCCTTTTTATGCCTTGGGCATGGTTTTTAATAAAGTTATTAAAGTTTTTACCAAGGAGGGAGCGATTTTCCAGGGTGGTAATTTTGTGGTTAAGAAATCGGCGCTGGATCAGATTGGCGGTTTCAATGTCGGCAAATATGACTTTTATGGCGAGGACACCGAGATTGCCTGCCGCGTCTCCCGAGTGGGGCCGACTAAATTTGATTTTAAACTCAAGAATTGCGCTTCGAGTCGGCGCTTTAAAGGGGAGGGGATATTTACTTTAACTTCTCGCTATATTATCAACTTCTTTTGGCCGATGATTTTTAAAAAACCTTTTTCCAAGACCAGTATTGATATTAGAGAAAAAACTAATTAACTTTTTTAAAATATTGACGGCCGGTTACCTCGGGTAACCGGCCGTTTCCTAATTGCGCTGAGCCATTTCTTGCTTCTTCTTTTGCTCAGCGAAATAGTAGGCTTCAGTCAGGAGTCGGCCGATATCTCGCGACAAGTTGTGGACCATCTCGACAACTTCGTCGCCAAGATCGTCGACCAAGTCCGATTGGTTGATTTGGTCACGGAGTATCTCCCACTCGTCCCTGTCCATCTTTTTTTCTTCGAACAATTGACGAGCTTTGTTGAGAGCTTCCCGCTTGCAGGTGACCTCTTCCGCCTCGCCGTCTCTTAAAACTATCCAGCCGGTGGGGCAGATAATTCCTGGTGACAGATGGGCGGCGAGATGCTCTGGCAACTTGCCTATGCGGAGATGCGCTGAACGAAAGATCATTGTTTCTCCTCCTCTTGTTGAGTTGAGCCCTACTCGAATCCTTTTACACAGTAACATTTATTTAACTTATTGTAAAGATTAGGATTAGCTTGCTAATTTTGTTAAAATAAAATCAATGTGGACCGTTTTTTTTGCCATTATGGCTCTGATTTTCGGCTTTGTTTTAGCTTTTTTCGCGTGGCGTTTGTTTGAGAGAAGAAGTAAGGAGAAAGGGGGCGATAGTTCGGCGATGATTCTGTTGCAGAATCAGATCGAGAATCTTACCAAGACGATTGATAGTCGTTTGCATGAGGCAAGTAAATTATCAACGCAAAATGTTCAACTGCAGTTCAACGAATTTTCTAAAATTTCGCGCGAGGTGACAGAAAAGTTAGTTAGGTTAGAAGAGACCAATAAACAGGTTATTAATTTTACCGATCAATTACAGTCGCTTCAGGACATTCTCAAGAATCCCAAACAGCGGGGGATTTTAGGCGAGTATTACCTCGAGACTTTGCTCAAGAATGTTTTACCGCCCGGTTCTTATCAGATGCAATATCCTTTTCCTGATGGCACGATTGTCGATGCCGTGGTATTTGTGAAAGATAAAATTATCCCCATTGATTCCAAGTTTTCGCTCGAAAATTATAATCGCATTGTTGGAGAGAGAAATGAAACTGAACGAGACCGGCTCGAAAAAGTCTTCGTTAATGATTTGAAAATGCGTATTACGGAGACGGCTAAGTATGTGCAACCCGACAAGGGGACCATGGAGTTCGCTTTTATGTTTATCCCTCACGAGGCGATTTACTATGATTTGCTAATCAATAAAATCGGCGCTTTACAGGACGAAAATACCGAAAATTTGATCCAGCGGGCGGCCTCGAAATATCATGTGATTATCGTCTCGCCGACTTCTTTCTTAGCCTATCTCCAGACCGTCCTACAGGGCCTAAAAGCCCTCCAGATCGAAGAATCAGCCAAAGAGATACGTCAGCGGGTTGAAGAATTAGGCAAGCACCTGGGGGCTTATGAGAGCTATATGGCCAAATTGGGGACGGCTCTGGGCACCTCGGTCAACCAGTATAATTCGGCCTATAAAGAGCTCAAAAAGGTGGATAAAGACGTTCTCCATGTGACGGGGGTCTCGGCCGGCTTTGAGCCCCAAATTCTCGATAAACCCAATCTAGACGACTAGACACCCCCTATTTTTTGTGTATAATACTAGGGTCATGTTCGCAATTATCGAAACAGGTGGAAAGCAATACCGGGTCGCCGCGGGCGACTCTTTAAAGGTGGAAAAATTACCAAAAGCCGGCGAAGATGGCCTAATTACTTTTGATAAAGTGCTGCTAATAGCCGATGGTGAGAATGTCAAAATTGGCACCCCCTATCTTGAAGGTTCGACGGTCACGGCTAAATTTGAACAAGACGGCCGCGCTAAGAAAATTGTTGTCGTCAAATACAAGGCCAAGGTTCGTCATCATAAAAAGGCTGGTCATCGTCAACCATTTACTCAAGTCAAAGTCGCCAAAATCGGGTAATTTATCCTGAGCTTGTCGAAGGGAAAATCCCGTCTACGCGGGATTTTTTGTTGGGCGTGTTATAATCTGATGACAATGAAAAAGGTTGAGAAAAATCTAATAATTTATCAAGCCAAATCTGGGGCCATTGAGCTCAAAGGGGATTATAAGGCTGAAACAATTTGGGCCAGTTTAGACCAAATTGCGGTTGTTTTTGACCGTGATAAGTCAGTTGTTTCGAGACACTTGGGTAATGTCTATAAAGAAAAAGAGTTGGATAAAAAAGCAACTGTTGTAAAAAATGCAACAGTTCAAAATGAAGGAGGGCGTTTAGTTACTCGTGATATAGAATATTATAATCTTGACGCTATTATTTCTGTTGGCTATAGAGTAAACAGCAAAAAGGCCACAACTTTTCGTCAGTGGGCCACCAAGACTTTGCGTGGGCATATCACTAAAGGCTTCACGGTGAATCCCAAAATGATTAAGCATAATTATGCTCAATTTTTGGGTGTGGTTGAGGATATGAAAAAACTTTTGCCGGCGGGGACAGAGGTCGGGGCGCTTGGCGTGACCGAACTTGTTTCGCTCTTTGCTGACACTTGGTTATCACTTGATGCTTACGATCGAGACGCCTTGCCTAAAGGTAAGCTAACAAAAAAGAAGGTTGAACTCACGACTGAAAAAATTGCTAGTAGTTTAATTGGTTTGAAAGAAGAATTGCTTCGCAAAAAAGAAGCGACTGAACTTTTTGGTCGAGAACGGGAGAAGGGGTCGGTGGCGGGGATTGTGGGTAATGTGATGCAATCTTTTTCTGGTAAAGAACTTTATCAAACAGTCGAAGAGAAGGCCGCCCATTTATTATATTTCTTGGTCAAGAATCATCCGTTTACTGATGGCAATAAGCGCAGTGGGGCGTTTGCTTTTGTCTGGTTTCTTGATCAGGCCAAGATTTTGGACCCTAAGAGACTCACACCAACGGCTCTCACCACCTTAACCATTCTGGTGGCGAGTAGCGATCCGAAAGATAAAGAAAAAGTTATCAAATTAATATTAAATTTAATCTAAATCATGGAAAAAGAACCAAATAATCAAGAGAAGTTAGTGGGTATTAAAAACTTTTTAATCGAGTCTAATAAGGCTGGTTATGGTGGCGGTGAGGAGCGCCAGTGGATCAAAGAGGCGGATCAATCGACCTCGATCAATTATGAGAGCAAGGATGGGGCGTGGAAATTCCACGACAACTTCTTCGGCGGTGAGCCCTATGGTGGGCGTGAAGTTATCTCTCATCAAGGTAAGCCCGAGTGGCTGATGATCTATTATGGTGAGGTGAGCGATAAAGAGTTGGATAAAAATCTGGTCTACGCCTTCCTCCGCAAAGCGCTTATTGCCGACTTTGAAGGTTTGCCGGTGCGTGGTCCCGCCAATCTGAGCGAGACGATTGATGGTCAAGTTTGGACTTATGAAAATTCTTGGACAGGGGATCTAGAGCGCTTCGCCGGTCACGAATATATCAAACTTGATGGCCGTCAAATCTACGACGCCGAATACTCTGGCGGTCTTGTCGACCAACATCCCGCGGTGTAAATTTCTCAAAAATTCCTTTCAAAACCCTCACGGAAGTGTGGTTTTTGGGCCTTTATCTTTATGGCAATTTGGAATATAACAAAATGGAATACTATCATATAAGTATATGCCGAGAGCAATTTACCAAGATGACCATAAAAAAATTGTTGAGCGTTTGAAACAAGCGCGTCTTGAGACTGGTCTAGGACAAATTGAAGTCGCTGAAAAACTTGGCAGAACTCAGTCTTACGTTTCAAAAATAGAATCAGGACAGAGACGCTTTGACGTTTTGCAGTTAAAAGAGTTCGCGAAAATTTATAAGAAGGATATCTCTTATTTTATAAAATAATATGTCAACTATTGCGACAATCAAAAAGCTCAAAAAACAATTAGAGGAAATAAAAGAAAGAGGTTTTATCAAAACACATCGCTTTCATGATAACGGCATAGGAAAAACACTCGAGGATCTTTTGGGTATCAAAGAAAATAACTTTCGTTTACCTGATGTTGGTGACATAGAATTAAAAGCAAAAAGGGTTGATTCTGATAGTATGCTCACAATTGCAACAAAATCGCCCGAACCTAGGAGGGTTAATAAGGTTCTATTTGATAAGTATAAATACAAAGACAAGGAAGGAAAGTTTAGTCTCCATTCAACAGTTTGTGGTTCTAGAAAAAATCCACAGTCATTTCAAATCATTTTTGAGAATAAAAAGCTCATCTTAAAGAATAAGTATAAAATAGAAGCATATTGGCCAGTGTCAATATTTGACGATGTTTTGAAAGCAAAATCTGATAAAATACTCCTCGTCTTTGCCGAAACAAAAGGTGAAAGAAAAACTCCAAGTGAAAAATTTCACTATATAGAAGCCTATATATTATCTAATTTAAATATTAAAAAATTTAAATCCGCTGTTGAAGAAAACAAACTAAAAATTGATATTAGGATCGGTATGTACAGAACTGGAAAAAACAAAGGTAAATACCATGACCACGGCACTGGTTTTAGAATTAACAAACGCGATTTCTTACACCTTTTTGATTCTTTTGAGAAACTAATCTAGTTTTTCCGCAGTACAACGATACTCTCTTTGTTCATTGTTTCTTCTAGGGCACCAACAATATTGGTTGGCGAATTTTTTATTGGCATTCTCTTTCCTGGAATATTACGGACGATGATGTCTTCACAGGTAAAACCAATTTTTTCTGCTAATTCTGCAATTATAAAATCAGTAGGAATTCTAACTTGTTTAACTAATCTATTCCCAATAACCAAGCAGAAATACTTTTTAGACTTTAAGATTTTATATGCCTGCTTTAAACAATTATTTAAACCAAGATAGAAACTCAGTACATCTTTTGCTCTGGCTTCATCTTGCTTAGTAATTTTTTCTAATGATTCTATTAAATAATCAGACGGCAAAAGGTGCACTAAGCTTTTAGTCGCTCTGCCCCCAAGTAAGTTATTATCTACACCCGAAGCATCGTTTGGATTATCAAATATATCAATCCATTGAGCTGATAAACGAGAAAATTGACCATAAGCTACTGTTGTTCTGCTATCGCCATATGGTGGTGATGTGATTATACAATCAACGGAGTTTTCTTTAATCCCGTTGTCTTTTGAAGAATCGCCATAAATAATCTTTGTCCAAACATTTCTTTTGGCATCTCTGTAATATTCGGTCATCCCCATAATATTTTTTTCAGCGTTTTTGCGAAAAATCCCAATTACATCAGGATTATGTTTTTCGAGTTTTTCTCCTTTAATTCTAACCAGTTTAAATTCCCCGGTTTTTGTGTTGGAGGAGTAACGAACTGTCTCGCTAAAGGCAACCATTAAGAAATTTTGAATAGGTTTATCCTTAATCTCACCTATGGCTTTTTTTAGTTTTGCTAATTTGACGATTACTTTATCCTTAAACCAAAAGTCGATATTATTAAATTCTGGTCTTTTTATTTCAGCATCTTTATTTTTTTCTATTCTTTCAAGTAAAGACAAATACTCTTTTGTCAGTTTCTGGGGATTAATTGGGGTTGTTTTTGCGTGTGCCAGAAAAATCGCAAGTGGGTTAAGATCTATCCCATAAGCGTTTCGTCCGAGTAGTTTATTTTCAACAAGAGACGTGCCTGATCCGCAGAAAATATCACACACAGTATCACCCTCTTTACTATAAGTTTCTAACAATCTTCTTCCAACTTGTGGGATAAACATCGCTGGATATGTGTGTATTCCGTGTGTGTATGATTTCGTTTTTTCCCCTCGATAATCCCATGAATAATCTATTTTACGCACATATTTTTCATCTCGTGATTGACCCTGATCGAGTTGTGATTCGAGGTTACGAATAATTTTAACAACAACACCTCTTATCTCAACTTCATCTCTATAAATTGGGAATAGTGTTGGATTTGCCGGCTGTAATCTAAACTTTCCATTTTCTCTATAAAGTTTTTTTAGTGTAGCTTCATTGTCATCAATTACGGCTACAACCGTTTGGCCATTTTCCGCCATTTCCTGCTTTCTTATGACAACAATATCGCCATCAAAAATACCTTCATCAATCATACTGTTACCTTGAACACGCAACGCATAGTGTTTGCCTTGTTTTCCTATTTCATTCCTTGTGATTGTGATAGTTTCGTCTGGAATTTCTATTGCCTCAATGGGCTGACCCGCCGCGATAACTCCTAATATGGGAATTTCAACTGTCTGTTTTGCTTCAACTGTCGAGACGGCACGAGGTTGGTTGTGTTCTTTGTTTAGAAAACCTGCGTCTTGTAATTTACTTATATAATAATGAGCAGTTGAAACAGAGGCGAGCTTAAATTTTTTCTTGATCTCCTCTAGAGAGGGGGCGTACCCATTCTTTTTTATGGAGATTTTTATAAAATCCAGAACTTGAGTTTGCTTTTTTGTGAGCATATATGTTATTATAGAAAATAATTAGAATGAATACAAGTTCATTTATCCACAATATCGTTCGTATAAAGCATACAAAATAATGAGTAGGAAGATCAAAATTTATTGTGACACACCTTCTTATTTGTCATGGGTTAAGAAAATAGAAAAAGATGATCTCGCTGAAATTGTTAGTTTTCCTTATGAAAACAAAAATAGAAAAATAAAAAATAAAAGTATTCCAACAAATAACACGTGGAATCAATCTAATCTTGGGTGGTCTGAGGCAAAGTATCGATGGAAAGATTGTTCTCCCTCAAATAAGTTTAATGATATAAAAATAATATTAAAAGGAAGTGGGCAAGACACAAGCGTTGATGCTCAACACCTAGACAGTGCTTATAAAAGTAATTGCGACATCTTTTTAACGAATGACATTACTGATATTGTTACAAAAAGGAACAGTTTAGAATCCCTTTTGGGGATTAAAATTTTTGATGCAAAAAATGAAGAAAAACAGGCAATAGTTTTTATAACAAAATTAGAAAAACAGAAGATCTCATCTCCTCGATCGTTAAATGTGTTAAAATAAAACCATGTCTGAATATTACAAAGCAAATAGGGTGAGGAATTTATACGATCCGAAGAGTGGGGAACCTTTTAAATTGTCGCGGTCAAAGATTGATTTGTTTTATAAATGTCCCAAGTGTTTTTATCTTGATCGACGGTTGGGGATCGGGCAACCACCCGGCTATCCTTTTAGTCTCAACTCGGCCGTGGACGCTTTATTGAAGAAGGAGTTTGATCTTCATCGGGCCAAGGCGACAGCTCATCCTCTGATGAAGAAATATGGGCTTGAGGCCGTACCCTTTCAAGACCCAAGGATGGATGAGTGGCGGGATTCTTTGCGACGAGGTATCCAATATCTTCATCCCGAGACTAATTTATTGCTAACGGGCGGGGTGGACGATGTTTGGATTAATCCAAAAGGGGAGTTGATTATTGTTGATTATAAAGCTACGTCTAAGAAAGATGAGGTTAATTTGGATGCTGGCTGGCAAGATGGCTATAAGCGCCAGATGGAGATCTATCAATGGCTCTTCAGGCAAAATGGTTTCAAAGTTATGGATACTGGCTACTTCGTCTATTGTAACGGCAAGACTGATCGCGAGGCTTTTGACGGTAAGCTAGAATTTGATATTGATTTGATTCCTTATACTGGCAATGGTTCGTGGATTGAAGACGTGTTGAAGAAAATTAAAAAATGTCTCAATGGCAAAATGCCGAAGCCAAGTTCGGACTGCGATTTTTGCAATTATCGCCAAGCGGTAAGTGAGGTGGAGGTGACGGAGGAGATGTAAATGAGGTTAGCCTAACCTCTCCCAAGAGGAATTGAAGATACTTTTTAGAGTATCGAAGAGGTTTTGACTTTCGACAATAAAACCAATTTTTTCTTTGAAGCTCATGATGCCGATTTTGTTTTGACCATAGAGATCAATTTCCACTTTGGTTGAGAAACCGTTTGAAGAATCTACTTTGGTTCGGCGCAAAAATTTTTGATCTAGTGCGCGATATTTTCGGATATCTGGCGTATCAGGGACGATGACGTAAGCGGGGATTTTTTTCTTAACTCTGGTATTGAGATAGTAATATAAAAAGTCTTCATCTAAAACATCGAAGACGTCGTCGGTGACCCAAGCCCAGATTGGTTGCTCGGGATAATTGAGGGTGTCGAGATAAATCTCTTTGAGCCCTTCGTCACCCTCATAGAATTTTATTTTAGGTTTTTTGTCGATAAGATTTGTAATCGAGAGGAGCTCGGGCAGGATGGCTCTCAAACCAACCTTTTTTTCTTCTAATTTTTGCTCCAGTTCGCGCGGATCGGTGGCGGTGTAATAGCGATGTTTATCGCGTAGGGAAGAGAAGATTAGCCCCTTATCTTTGAGCGCTTCGAGTGTGTCGTAGACGGTAGTGCGCTTGATTTTGGACTTTTTGGCCAAGCGTTGCACGCTGGCTTCACCCAATTCCAAAGCGGCGAGATAGAGGCGAGCCTCTTTCTCGTTCAAACCAAAGTCTTGTAATTTGTCTATCATCATAAATTTGTCGGCAAAAGGGTCAAATTCTAGTATAGCAAAATCCCCAAGAAATAGAAGCTATTTCGTTCATTTGGCCTAAAATCGCAAAAAACACGACTTTTTCCTGACACTTTTCTTGGTTATGAGATGATATTAGCGGGTTTGAACATTGAAAGGAGAGGAGGTGAGAGAAATGTCATGTTTTAAACCGCTTAAAGGGGGATGGGGTGTTCAACCGATAGGGCCATCGCCTATCGGCGGAGATCTTCATGAGACCTTCATGGTTGATGAGTGTGGCAATCTTTCTGGGGGTCATACTACCGTCAGGATTCGAGGAGGCCGGAAGATCCGTCTGGATTGGTGATTTCTTCTCGCTTCCACATTTACCCGCGGTTTTGCTTTAGCAAGGCCGCGGGTTTTTTCTTTTAGTGCCTATTGGTTAAAGCGTTTTTGATGGTATCGGCATCGGCATACTCGAGTTCGGAGCCGGTGGAGAGACCGCGGCCAAGGAAGGAGATTTTAAATTTTAGCTCTTGAGCCAGTGGTGCTAATTTTTGCGCCAGCCAATCGGCAGTGTGATCGCCTTCGGTGGTTATGGAAAGAGCGATAATTATTTCCGTTAAACCTGCCGGCTGTCTTTTTTTAATTTCTTCAAGCAAGGGAACAAAGCGCACATGATTCTCTGGCTGTTGGTCCAAGATGGGGATAGTGCCGCCTAAGATAAAGTAATAACCGGTGTACGAACCGGATTTTTCGATGGCTTCGAGATCGGCATCTTTTTCCACAATCATCAGATATTTTTTATCTCTATTCTCATCAACGCAGATTTTGCACAAATAGTTTTTGGGATTATAACCGTTATTGAAATAGCGTCCGCAATGTTGGCATTGCTTGATTTCTTTTTTAAGATTTTTTATCTTTTCGCTTAATTGGTCGAGATAGCTTTGATCAACGGAGAGGAGATAATAAACAAAACGCCGGGCTTGGCGGGGGCCGATGCCGGGGAATTTTCTAAATAATTCAGTTAACGAATTAATCGGGTGCTGATCCATTTTATTGAAGACATTCGACTTAAATTTTTAAAAAGTCTTCGGATTTCCTCGCTTTGCTCGGCCAGACATTTTTAAAAAATTAAGTTTCATTTTCTGTTAAATTAAAATGAGCCGAAGTCGCCCTTCTCAATGTTGGTAAAACTGGTTCGCGCGGCGTCAAAGTAAAGTTCGGCTTTGCCCGTCGGGCCATTGCGATGTTTCTCAATCAGAATCTCAGCGACACCTTTTTTCTCGTTACTGTCATCTTCTTTTTCGCGATGGATAAACATAACCACGTCAGCATCTTGTTCGATTGAACCCGAGTCGCGCAGATCAGAGAGACGGGGCCGGCCGCCGCGCTGTTCAACCGCACGGTTGAGCTGGGAGAGTGCCAAAACGGGCACATCGAGTTCGCGGGCCAGCGCCTTGAGCGAACGGGAGATCTCGGTGACTTGTTGAACCATCGAATCAGTTTCGCGGCGGGGGACCATGAGTTGCAAGTAATCAACGATAATCAGGCCCAAATTGTGCTCAACCTTTAATTTCCGCGCTTCGGACTTCATGCGCATAATATTGTTTGACGGCTCATCGTCGATGAAAATTGGCGCTTGGGCGAGAGAATCCAGGGCATCGCGCAAGCGAGCAAATTCTTCGTCGGCGCGGATGGCGCCGGTGCGCAATTTCCACGAATCGACAAAACTTTCGGCGGCCAAAAGGCGGTCAGTCAATTGCTGAGTGCTCATTTCGAGCGAGAAAATGCAAGTCGGAACTTTTTCTTTGCAGGCGGCATGGCGGGCGATATCAAGTGCCAGCGAAGTTTTGCCCATGGAAGGGCGGGCGGCCAAAATAATGAGATCAGATTTTTGCAGTCCGGCTAATTTGCTGTCGATATCCTTGAAGCCGGTCGGGACGCCTCTAATGCCGGCCTCAGCCTTGCTTAAGCGGTCAAAGCGTTCCCAGGCTTCGCCCAAAGCGTCTTTGATATTGGTGATTTTTTTATTAGCGTAAGCGCCGAGGCCAAAAATAATTTTTTGCGCTTGATCGAGCACATCAGTGATGTCATCATGCTCGCGATAGCCCAATTCAGAAATATTGTCGGCCGAACTGATCAAATTGCGTAAGGCTGATTTTTTATAAACGACGTCAGCATAATGCTTGATATTGGAGGCGGAAGGAACTTTGTTAGTTAGTTCAGCCAGATAACTCGAACCGCCGATACCTTCCAATAAGTTATCGTCTTTAAGTTTTGACGAAACAGAAATTAAATCAACTGGTTCGCTGCGGTCGGCTAGAGCCATCATCGCTCGATAGATTTTTTGATGCTTATTAACATAAAAATCGTCCGCTTTGAGAAAATCGGTGATATCCCTCAGACTTTGCGGACTGATAAGAATCGAACCCAAAAGCGCTTGCTCCGTTTCTTGATCATTGGGTGGAACCCGCAAGTTGGTATTGGCGAAAGGCTGTTTATTGACGGGCATGCCCCTATTTTAACATAAGTCAAAAATGAAAAGAAAAGCCCCAAAAGGTCTTAAATTTTGCTATTTAGGGGACAAACCTGTGCTTAAAGAGGGGAGAATTAAATTAATTTCAAACCGAGTACCTCGTCGAATTTTTTTATCAGTTTTAACTTTTGTGCCGGGTCAAGATCTTTCGCCGAAACGACAGTCTGCAGTGAAGCCAGAGCCGAGGCCGTGTTGAGAGAATTAATTTTTTCTTGGAAATCTAATAAATAAACCTCGTCAATTTTGGCTCGCCAAAGTTTAAACCAATTGGTTTGTTTCTTTAAATTAGCAATTTTGTTTTTCAAGTTCTGATAACCTTTAGCGCTGGCCTCAAGTGATTCCCAGGTAAAATTTACTTTTTGTTTGTAGCTGGTTTGAAGCAACAAATAACGATAGACGATGGAGTCGAAAGATTTTTCTTCTAGGTCTTTCAAGGTATAAAAATTATTCAGAGACTTGGCCATTTTTTTATCATCGACGAGGAGATGTTCTGAATGGAGCCATTGACTGACGAAAGTCTGGCCAGTGAAGGCTTCAGATTGGGCAATCTCGTTGGTATGGTGGGGGAAGATGAGATCTACGCCACCCGTATGAATATCAGTTGTCTGGTCACCAAAAGCGACATGGTTGATGACCGAACACTCAATATGCCAACCCGGTCGGCCGTCATCTAAAACGGGATGAGACCAGAAGATATTGGCATCATCTTTTTCTCGCGCCTTCCAGAGTGCAAAATCACTTAAATTATCTTTGTCATATTCGTCAGCTTTGATACGAGCTTGTGGTGAGCCGGTCGAACCAGCCCCAATTTGTTTACCTGCCAGAAACTTTTCGCCAACCAATTCGCCATAATTATGGAAATCGTTTTGATATTTATCAATATTAAAATAGGTGCTCCCATCGTCACTGCGATAAGCATAACCTTTAGCTATTAATTTTATTATGAAATCTTGAATCTGGGGGATGACGTCAGAGACTTTAATAAATTTAATACTAGAGCGAGAAATGTTAAGTTTATCAAGGTCGGTGAGAAAAGCTTGGAAATAGCGGTTAGTATATTTTTTTAATTCTTCCACTCCGGCTTGATTGCCAAATTCGGAGATCGTATTTTTGATCGTCTTATCATCGACGTCGGTGATGTTCATGGCCCACTTAACTTTATAACCGTTAAACTTAAGCGTGCGATAAAGAATATCGGCAAAAATATAGCTGCGCAAATTGCCGATGTGGGCATAATTATAGACCGTGGGACCGCAAGTATAATAATTAACTTGTCCATCATGAATCGGCGTAAATTTTTCTTTCTGACGAGTGAGAGTGTTATAGAAAATTATATCCATTTCTTGTATTTAGCGACGGTGGCCATAATGACGGCGGCTGAAACCATTAGTCCCAAAACGAAAATCCAGCCGCTCATTGATTGAACGATTGTTTCAGAACCGCTCATGCTGAAAATGAAGCTGATTAAGGAAACCGGCATAAAGATGAAGGCGAGGACGGTCAGAACGCGCATGGTCTGGCCGTTTTTGATGGTTAGCAGTGATTCATTGGTATTATGAAGTTCGGAAAAAATTTCACGATTGCTTTTGACTGTTTCAGAGATTCTCTCATATTCGCTAATAATTGAATTCAAGTAAAAGTCGAATTTTTTACCATAAAAATCTTGACCGATAATTTTTAGAGAATTAAGGATCTCACGGTGGAATTTAAGCGACCATTTAAGGTCAAGCAACTGGCGGTTAATCTGCGACAAAGTTCTTACCATGGCGGCTTCTTGATTAGTAAAAATCTTTTCCTCCACAGTTTTTAACTGGCGATTTAAACTATCAAGTTTAATATCGATTGGCTGGTAAAGTTCGCGTATGACATAAAAGAATAAATGGCCGGCATGCAAACCGCGATCCTTCTTGTCTTCCAGACTGCCGTCTAAAATTTGAGAAAATTCCAAAAGCGATGGGATTGGCTCATAGTGAGAAGTAATCAAAAAATCTTTGCCCAAGATGAAATCAATTTCTGGCGGATTGCCGGCCGTGATAGGGAAGTGGAGAGTAAGATAGATGCAATCTTCGTACCAATCAACCTTGACTCGGTTTGAGGGGCGCAACAATTCTTCCTCAATAACCGGGTGGAGCTTGTATTCATTGGCTAAGGCGGAGACTTCTTCTTTGGTGGGGTTAGTCAAGTCCAACCAAGCGATATTTTTATATTTTAATTGTTTAATCATTGAGTTAAATTATAGCTTTTTCGGCATTTGACCACAAGGGGGCGATTTGCGATAATTAAATTTATGAGGCAAAGATTTTCAGCTTTTTGGCTGATTGTTTTGATTATCGCGATAATACTGTCGGGGTCTTTTTTTGCCGGGTTCTATTTCGGCCGTAGCAACCAATCTGACATCAACAAAATTACCAGTCTGGCGGCTAAAGAAGAAGACAAGCCAGAGCAAGTTGATTTTTCGCCTTTTTGGCGGGCTTGGAATATTATTGGCGAAAAATATATTGCCGATAACGGCAACAGCTCCACTACTAAAAAAGTGACCGATCAAGACAAAGTTTGGGGGGCCATCAGCGGCCTGACTGACTCCCTTGGCGATCCTTATTCAGTCTTTTTGCCGCCAGAGAAAAAAAAGAGGTTTGAGGACGATATCAGTGGCAATTTCAGCGGCGTTGGCATGGAAGTTGGCATCAAAGAGGAAATTCTTACGGTCATAGCGCCCTTGCCTGATTCGCCAGCCAAGAGAGCCGGTATCCAAGCTGGAGATAAAATCATTAAGATTGACGAAACTTTGACCACTAATCTCTCTACTGACGAAGCCGTGGGCTTAATTCGCGGCAAAGAGGGGACATCTGTTCGGCTAACTCTTGTTCGAGGCAAAGACAAGCCCTTCGAAATTCCCATTACTCGGGAAATTATTACTGTGCCGACCATTGAGACTAAAAAATTTGCTGATGGAGTTTTTATGATCCGTCTCTATAATTTCTCGGCTATTTCTCCCAATTCTTTTCGTCATGCTCTGCGGCAATTTGTCGAGGCTAAAAGCGATAAACTGATTATTGATTTGCGCGGTAATCCGGGTGGTTTCCTTGACGCTGCCGTGGATATGGCCAGCTGGTTCTTGCCGGCGGGTAATCCGGTCGTGGTAGAAAAACATAATGACAGCAGCCAAGATAGAACTTATCGTAGCCGCGGCTACAATATTTTTAACAATAAGCTGAAGATGGTCATTTTAATCGATCGCGGCAGCGCTTCGGCTTCAGAAATTTTGGCCGGCGCCCTGTCAGAATATGGCAAAGCGACCTTAGTGGGGGAGAAGACTTTTGGCAAAGGTTCAGTGCAAGAACTGGTGCCGGTCACCAGTGACAGCTCGATTAAAATTACTATTGCCAAGTGGTACACGCCACAAGGCCACTCCATTTCTTTAAATGGTTTGAAACCGGATATCGAAGTTGCTATCACCGCTGATGATGTCAAAGCGGAGAGGGATCCTCAGCTGGACAGAGCCAGGCAAATATTATCGGCTAAATAAAATAAAAATATGAAAGTTATTTTACTTCAAGACGTAGCTAAAGTTGGCAGGAAGCATGACGTGGTTGAAGCCAAAGACGGCTTTGCTCGTAATTTTTTGCTTGGCACAGGTAAGGCAGTTTTAGCTAATAAGGAGAACCTGGCTAGAATCGAAGGCCTAAAAAAGAATCAGGTTTCGAACCAAATTAAAACAATTTCAACCATCGAACAATTAGTCAGCCAGCTTCAAGAACAACCCTTGACGGTTAAAGTGAAAGTGAGCCCTGAAGGGCACCTATTTGCCGCTTTGCATGCCAAAGAAATTTCAGCAGAAATTAAAAAGCAATTTGGTCTGGATATTCCTTCAGATTTAATTACTATACCTGAACCAATTAAAAAAGTCGGGGAAAGCAAAATTGCCCTGCAATCGGGCAATCGGGCTAGCGAAATTAAGATACTGGTTGAAGCTATTTAACTTCAACGCTGACCACGGGCAAGGATTTGACTTTGCCGTCAAAGCTTAATTTTCTTTTGGTTTCGAATTTAACAATGCCGTCAGTTTTGGCAAAAATAGTGTGATCTTTACCAAGGGAGGTGTTCTTACCGGGTCGAATTTTAGTGCCGCGTTGGCGCACGATAATATTGCCGGCATGGGCCATTTCTCCGGCATAAAGCTTGGTTCCCAGATATTTAGGGTTGGAATCTCTTAAATTTTTGGCGGTACCGCCTGCTTTTCTATGTGCCATGTTGGTATATGGTATTTAGTATATAGTATAATAAAAATTGAACTCTATGAGTATAAGGGAAAAAATGGAAAAAGTAAAGACTTGTTTCTTGGCTTATGAAAAAGAATTATTTGTTACCCTCCTGGTTATATTAGTGGCTTTTTTGGCTTTCGGCTTGGGCCGCTTGTCTCAAATTGAAGAAGAACGCCAACCGGTCCAGATCGAAGATGCTTTGCCCGCCTGATAAAAATAAAATTTTTATCAAAAAGCAAACCCCCATCCGATTTCTCGAACGGGGGATGACTTGCTACCCTGTCACCGCCCTGCTAGCGGCGGTTCGCGCGGATCGCATGAACACGCGCGGAATGGGTCCGGAAAAGAGGTTCTCGCCAATTCTTGGTCGGCGATTCTTCCTCCTCATTCTTATCCGTGTCGTACATGCGGCCTTTCTTGCCGCGAGGCTCCTCCGGAGCAGGGGAGCCATCCTCTACCATTGCGGCAGAGTCCATAGCCAGGGCGAACAGGGGATTCAAGTCTTTCATACTCTCTCTTCCTTGTTTGTTTTTAGATAACCGTTGTGGTCATCCTTCCACTTAGAAGCTTATCATAATGGCGTCACATTGTCAACATATCGTCAAGGGGAGTAGTATAAAGCTAACTGTGGATAACTATTATATATGTCGCACAACATAGATTTTGCGACATAACCTATATAAAATAAGCCCAAATAATAAAGGCCCGCTTTTGGCAGGCCCTTATTATTTAAAGCGCTCTTCCCTCTTAAGCATTTTTATCAATTTGACTCCAGCAAGGTTTGCTCCAATTCCAGTGTCGATTTCCCTCTTGCTTCATCAGCCACATGGCGTATTCAATATTGCCATCAGTTTGGTAGATATTGAAGTCTAAATTTCCGGAGCGATTTAAGTGGTAATCTTCATTGATTTGGAAAACTCCAACATCTTTCGGATTAACTTTACCTCGGATAACCGTCTCACCATTGAATTGCCTTAGGTTGCTTTCGCAGCTGGCAATGCGCAGGGCGGTGTCGGTATTAACTCCGTACTTTTTGCTTACCTCGACAATTTTATCGTAGACCTGGCCGCTAGCGGCAGCTTCAGGCCGAGCGACGCTGTAAGTTTCAACAATGGGAGCATTTTTCGAGCTATCGAGTTCACCGGCAATTAAAGGATTGAGAGCTAACATTGGACCAGTTGTCGCGCTGGCGGTAATGATTAAACTCGCCAAGCCTATCTGTAAGGTTTGTAAAATAAGCCAATTTAAAACTACTTATCACCCTAAGTAATAAATAGTCTCAATAACGAACTATGTTTTCTTAATTTCGACGATATCCTGTTTAACTTAACTACAATGAACTATTAACTCTTGACAATAACAGGATATTTGTATCATAGCATAGAGCGCCTTAAAAGTCAATATCTAAGCACTGATTTCTCCCCTGCTGCTGTTTTAAGAACTAGACAAAAAACCTTTATTTTACAAGGTTTTTTGGTACATAAGACCAGATTTTATCCACATAAACAGCCAGATATTGATGGTACAGGTCGACGAACCAATCGCCTATTTTTTGGAAAATTTGCCACAGATAGGCAAAATTTGCCTGACCGGTGTCGGATTCGGCTATTTTTTGAATATTGATCCCTAAATAGCTCAAAATTAGCACAACGACAACTATTAAAATAATGAGTTTTACTAAGCCGGCTTGAGATTTATTTTCCATAATATTTTATTTTATATTGCTGGTAAATAATTAAAAGGATTCAAATAAGCGCTATAAGAGGCCAGCGGGATGCGGTAAATTCCACAACCGGGAACCTTGCTCTTTAATAATCCAACTTTTACGGCTTCTTTGGCTAAAACAGAAAAATGCAGATGCGGGCCGGTAACGTAACCGGTGCTACCGGTATAGCCGATTAGTTGTCCGGTTACCACTCTCTGTCCCTCGGTAACTTTAATGCCTGAAAGATGAGCATAAACGGTGGCTAAGCCGTTATCATGGCCGATTAGTATCCACTTGCCGTAAGAGGCACCTTTGCAAGTTAAATCAGCATCACCTGTTCCCATTACTACTCCGCTTGCGGCTGCCTTTAGCTTATCACCAGTGGCAGCCGCCAAGTCGATACCGTTATGACCTTTACCATTATAAACTGAAGTATGGCTAAGGGCAAAAGACGTATTGCCAAAACCCTGAGTTATCAGCACGCGATCAAGCGGCCAAGCTAAAGCTTTAGAACCGGTTTGGGGCAATTTGCTCGGGTCCAGCACATATTGCAATTCCGCTTCGACTTTTGCTACTTCCGCTTCGACTTGCTGTTTCTTTTTCAAGCGGTCTTGCAATAATTTTTGATAATTGGTCTCTTTATTTTTAGTTACTTCAAGCAAATTGTCTTTTGTCTGTTTGTTTTCGTCTGTGATCTTTTTTTGATCAGTCAATTGCGATTTTAAAACGGTCAGCTGGCCTTTCTCGGTTTCTTTTTCTTTCTTGTTGCTCTCCAGTTCTTCTTTACTGGTGCGCAAAATATTTATTTGATCTTCGGCTTGTCGGTTAAGACTTTGGTAACGATCGAGACTGGTTAATAAATCGGACAAATTTTCCTCACTAACCAATATTTCAGCCAGATTGGTTTGTTCCAAGTCGTTAAAGTGGCGCAAGGTTTCCTCCAAGCCAGTTTGATTAATCTCTATTTTTTCGGCTGCTGTTTTTATTCCTTGATTTAAACGGTTAATATTGAGATCAGCAATCGCGATTTTGTTTTGTGTGACAGCAATATCATTCTGGAGCTTTTTTCTTTCTCCTTCTAGGCGCTCGATCTCCTTCTTTAGGGAATTGGCTTCGCCTTTAGTTTGACTGACTGCTAGGCGGTACTTTTCAATTTCAGCGTCCAGCTTTTTGATCTCGGCATTGCGGCTTTCAATTTGGGCCTTTAATTCATCAACTGAAGCGCCGTTTGCTCCGAAGGCGACAACAAATAAAAAAAGAGCGATTAAAAATAATTTAAGCCATAATTTCTTGTGCATGACGTAGGCGGTTAAGAGTTTCTTTTTTGCCTAAAATGGTTGCAACGGTAAAAGGATCGGGTGATTTGGCTTGGCCGGTTAAAGCTACGCGCATGGGCCAAAGCACCTCACTCCTCCCCTTTTCAGTGGCAAAATCCCACAGGCTTTGTTTGACTTGTTCGGCGGTAAAATTATTTTCGGTTATTTTTTCTAACCGACTGATTGTCTCTGCTAACCACTTGCCGGTTTTTAACAGTTCTTTGGTGGGCTTTGGTTGGTCAAAAAAGTAACCGAATTCTCCTGATTCAACTAATTTTTTTGCTTCTGCCAGATTATTGACTCGCTCGATTAAAATATCAAATAAGGGCAGGGTTGATGGCGGCAAAAAACTTAAAAATCTTTTTTCTAACTCATCTTTGGGCAGGCGCTTAAACCATTCGCGATTTAACCAATTGAGTTTGACTTGATCAAAAATAGCTCCACCTTTTTGTATTTTGGAGAGGTTAAAATTTTCGATTAATTCTTGTTTGGAAAATAATTCCTGCTCAGTTCCCGGGTTCCAACCTAAGAGAGCCATATAATTTAAAATTGCTTCCGGCAAGTAGCCCTGATCGCGATAGTCAGTTATTGCTAAAGCGCCATGCCGTTTTGATAGTTTTGACCGGTCAGGAGACAGGACTAAAGGCAAATGGCCATATTCAGGCTGCGGTGCGCCAATAGCTTCTTGAATGAGAATTTGCCGTGGCGTGTTGGAGATATGATCTTCCCCGCGGATTATTTGATTAACTCCCATTTCGTAATCATCGATGACCACGGCTAAGTGAAAAAGCGGTTCATCCAAACTCTTGGCGATGACAAAATCGCCCAAATCGGTTGTGTCCATAACTACCAAGCCGCGAATTAAGTCATTAAAACTGACTTTTTTATTCGGATTGCGAAAGCGAATAACCTCTGATCTTAATTTTTTTTCCTGTCCTGAGTCTGTCGGAGGGGTTTCTTTGGAAAGGTACGCCTTGCCTTCACTGATTAATTTTTCGAGATATTTTTTATGGATGTCGGCTCTTTGCGACTGGTAAAAGATCTCATCGTAATCTAATCCTAGCCAAGCTAGGCTCTCGATAATATTATCAGCGTATTCCTTTTTTGATCTCTCTTTGTCAGTGTCTTCTATCCTCAGAATAAACTTGCCGCTATTTTGTCTGGCTTGCAAGTAACTAAAAACAGCCGTGCGATAATTGCCGGCATGCAATAAACCGGTCGGGCTGGGAGCAAATCTGGTGACAATGTTATTCTTCATGGCCTAAAGCAATTTTTAAAATCTCTTTGGCAATTGTTTCGGCTGCTTCGGGCCGGGCAAAACTTTTGGCGCCAGCGCTCATTTCTTGGTGCAGTTTCTCGTCGGATAAAACTCGTTCAATTTCAGACAGGAGAATGGAAGCGCTTAAATTTTTTTCTTCAATCACAATGGCGCCGCCGCTGCGAGCGTAGGTAAAAGCATTGGTTCTCTGATCATGGCTGATTTCTTCGGGAATGGGAATGATGATAGCCGGTAAGCCCCAATTGGCAATTTCAAACAAGGTTGAGCCCGCTCTGGTTACCACGAGAGAAGAAATACCGGCAGTCATGCGCATCGCTGAACTGTTGAGGTAGTCGAAGACCCGATAACGATTTGAATTTGGATTATCTTTTAGGATAAACTTTGCCCGTTGTTTGATCTCGGGATAATTATTTTTGCCGACCTGATGGATAACTTGATACTTGTCTATTAATTTAGGCAGAATATCCAAAATAAGATTGTTTATCTTTTGCGCTCCTTGTGATCCGCCGAGAACAAAAATTACCGGCTTATCTTTCTCTAATTTTAGAGATTCATAAGACCCAATTTTGACCGGCGTGACGATTTCTTGGCGCAGAGGATTGCCGGTAACCGCAGTTTTATCAGCTGGGAAATACTGGATCGCCTCAGGATAAGACAAGGCAATTCTCTCAGCAAATTTACCGGCCCAGAGGTTAACACGTCCGGGATGAGAGTCGGATTCATGGATAATTATCGGGATGCGCAAAATGCGAGCGGCTAACAAGGCCGGGAAACTGGCATAACCGCCCTTACCGACGACAACATCAGGATACAGCCAAAATAATCTAAACAAGGCCCCTATCGAACCGAACAGGGTCTTAAAAAGGTCAAAAAAATTAAGAATTGAAAAATAACGCCTGATTTTTCCGGCACTAATCGGCAGGAATTTGATGTCGTTTTCGAACAAAACCTGCTTATTGTAAGGATTGTCGGACATGTAGTACAAATCGGGCTGAATCAATTTTTGTTCCGAAGCCAAGCGCCTAATTTCTTGGGCAATGGCGATAACCGGATAAAAATGACCACCGGATCCTCCGCCAGTAAAAAGAATCTTCATAATTTTAATTGATCACGCTTTAGAGTTCGAGCGCGATATGTTAAGTATAATACCGACTGAAATTAAAGCCAAGAGCAAAGCCGAACCGCCATGGCTAACGAAAACCAAGGGCACGCCAGTTAAAGGCAAAAGTCCGAGCATGGCTCCAATATTGATTAAAGATTGGCCGGTAATCATAATGATTAAGCCGCCTCCCAAGAGATAGCCGAAAGGATCGCGAACTCGGCTGATTATTTTAAGGCCCCAGAGACTAAAAATCAAATAAAGAGCCAGCAAAAAGACGGTTCCGATTAATCCCCATTCTTCTCCGGCGACAGCGAAGATTGAATCACCGATCGGTTCGGGCAAGAAGTTAAATTTTTGAATGCTTTGACCAAAACCGCGGCCGAAAATTCCGCCCGAACCGATGGCAATCAGGGATTGATTAATTTGGTATGAGGAGCCGAGGCTGTCCTGCTTGGGATTGATAAAGGTTTCGATTCGTTCACGAACATAGGGTCGAGTAAAAAAGAGTACTCCCAACATGACAACTCCAAGCAGAAAGATCAAGAATAAATGGCTCCAGCGCCCGCCGGCTAAAATAAAAATGCCCAGAGCCGACGCCACGATCACCATAAGGGTGCCGGTATCGGGTTGTTTTAGCAAAATGGCAGCGACAACGCCCAGGAAAATAATAAACGGCAGAAGGCCGGAATAAATCCCCTTAATTTTTTCTTTTTGAGTTGCCATCCAAGCAGCAAGAAAGATAATGAAGGCAAGTTTAAGAAACTCTGAAGGCTGGAAGGAAAAATTCCCCAAGCTTAACCAGCGCCGGGCGCCGTTCCAGCCATAGCCGAAATGAGGTAAAAAAACCAATAAATTAAGGCCGATAGCCAGAGCCAGCAAAGCGAGCGAGTAAGGCCGGTAATGCTTGTAGGGTATATTAGAAAAGACAATCATCAGCAAAAGACCGGCCAAAAGAATCGCCAACTGTTTGATGACAATGGTGGTAAAACTGGCGCTGTCTCGGCCCACTTGACCTAAAGCGGCGGAAATAAAAATAGCAAAACCAACTACCACTAGAGTAAGTACAATAAAAAGCAATATCCGATCCGGCCGTTTAGTTTTCATCTGCTAATTTTTTAACTTTATAACTCTATTATAACAAAATGATCGAAAGGTGGTATACTCACAAAGTTATGTTATTAGATGAAGTAAAAATTAAAGTGGTTGCTGGTCATGGCGGTCGTGGAGCAGTAGCTTTCAATAATCTTAAAATGGCTCAAGGGCCAACTGGCGGTAATGGTGGTAGAGGTGGAAATGTCAGTTTTGAGGGAATCTCCGATCTAGGAGCGCTCTCTCAATTTCGTTATCAAAAGGATATCATTGCGCAAAATGGCGGTATGGGCCATGCCAGTTTTGTTGATGGCTCCGACGGCAAAGATCTTATTTTTAAAATTCCAGTAGGCACGGTTATCCATAATTTAACGACAGGCAAAGATTGTGAAATCTCGGCAATCGGTGAGAAAATCCTAATTGCCAAAGGTGGCCATGGCGGCAAGGGCAACTTCAAATTCCGTTCAGCCATTAACACTACGCCCAAAGAATTTCAGCCGGGGTTACCTGGAGAAAGTTTCGACTTAGAACTTGAGCTTAAGTTGATAGCTGATGTTGGACTGGTGGGGTTGCCCAATGTTGGCAAATCTACCCTACTCAACTTACTTACCAATGCCAAAAGCAAAGTAGCCAATTATCCCTTCACCACACTCGAACCGAACCTGGGTGTTTATTACGATTTAGTTCTTGCTGATATTCCCGGACTGATAGAAGGAGCTTCTCTTGGTAAGGGCTTGGGACATAAATTTTTGCGTCATACCGAAAGAACTAAGATTCTCTTTCATCTTATCTCTGCCGACAGTGTTGATATAAAGAAAGATTATCAAACTGTTCGCAATGAGCTATCAGCTTACAATCCTAAGCTCGCAGAAAAGCCGGAGTATCTCATCTTAACTAAAAGTGACAATGTAACAGAGAGTGAGCTAAAAAAACTCATTATCAAAGCAAAAAAGCTTAATTCAGAAGTTATAGCACTTTCGATCATTGACGATAACAGTTTAGAATCAATTAAAAAAGTTCTAAATAAAATCGCGGGAGAGAAAAAAGCGATCTAAATTTTAAACGGATCAATCCCCTCTTTAATAAAGTTTTGCAATGGCAAAAATATCATTTGTCGTCTTTTCTGATGATTATCCCAACACCAATTTTAGGTCTAATTATTTCTTCCATTTTACATTTTTGGTCCGCTGAGCAAAGTGATAATTAAGCCAATAATGGCGAAGACAATGCCGATAACCCAATAACGCATCACGACTTTGTAGGCTGGCCAGCCGATCGCTTCAAAATGATGATGCAGCGGGGCGACCAAGAAAACTTTTTTGCCATGTCGTAATTTTTTTGAAGCCAGTTGAATGATATTAGATAAGACGGTGGCGACGAGCGGCAAAGCGATAATCGGCAAAGTAGCAACTGAATCAGTAAGAAATACCACGACGGTTAAAGCAGTAGTTAAACCCAAAATGCCCGTCTCTGACATATAGAAGCGCGCCGGTGGAATATTGAACCAAAGGAAGGCTAATAATCCTCCCGTCACTGCTCCGCAGAAAGCGGCCAAATCGATTTGATTTTGGAAGAAGGAAATAACGGTATAAGCCGAGAAAATAATCGCCATCACCCCGCCGGATAAGCCGTCTAGACCATCAATCACACCGCTCGAGAAAAGTGCAATCATGACGAGGATAAAAAGCGGAATAATCAGCCAACCTAAAAATAACGGCCCGATAAATGGCAAAGTGACGGCAGTAATTCCTAATTTAAAATAGAACCAATAGGCGCCGATAGCTCCAAGGATAATAACTATCAAGAGGCGTCTTGAGAAAGACAGGCCGGCATTTTTGACGTCAGTTACCGCTTTAACTTGGAGCCAATCATCTATCAACCCGACTAAGGCTCCAACAATCAAAGTGAAAAGCGGCAGCCAAGTTTGATTGCGGCTTAAGAAATTGAATTTAGACAAGTCAGGCCACAGTTCTGCCAAAAGCCAAAAGATTATAGTTGTCGCTAAGACACTGCCCCAGATAACAATGCCACCCATGCGCGGAGTACCAACCTCTTTTTCTTTGTGGAGCTTATTAAAGATAGGGGTCTCCCCGCCCCCCGGGGCAATTTTGCCGGCCTTTTTCTTCCACATTTTATTTTTATAGAGATAATCAGCCAGAAAAGGAGTGATTAAAATGCCGATAAAGAAAGCAATGGCTGCCGGCAAAGATACTTTTAATAAGCTTAAATAAATCATACTTGGCGATTAATTAATGAATAATAATCGAGCGCTGTTTGGACCATTTTATCAATATCGCTGAAGCGGCCATTAATGCTTGATCCTAGCACGACAAAAACCAAAGGATGGCGCAAACCGATATTGGCGATCACGGCTAAATTGCCACCGGCGAGTTCGGTGTAGCCAGTTTTGGAAGCAATGATTCCGGGTATTTTATTAACAATTTCATTGGTGTTGATTACCACATGCCTTATGTTATCCAAACTTTTTTCTTCAATTACCGCTTCCTTGGTTGGCGCCAAGATCCCCGGCTTGTTCTTAAATACATAGGTAAATAATTTAGCTACTGATAAGGCCGAACCTCGTCCCCCGATATCATTGTCGTCATCAAGGCCGGTAGGATTGTTAAATTTCATTGCTCCTAAATTTAAGTCGCCGGCTTTGCTGTTCATTAAAACAATCAAATCGTTTTTTTGATTAGCTGTTTGAGCGATAGCCGAGGCTCCTTCATTGGAAGAGCTGACTAGCGTTAAAGCTGCCAAATTTTTCATTTGCCAGCGCTCCCCTTTTTTTAAACCGGCACTGTCATTATTAATGATTATCTCGCTGTCCGGCTCAAGAATATCATTAGCCGCTAGAATAGTCATAACTTTGGTAATGGAAGCCAGCGGTCTGATATCTTGTTCCCCTCGTCCGTAAATAACCTCTTCGGTTTCAGGATCATAAATTACGGCAGACTGAGCTTCCAGTTTGAGCTGGGAGAAAAAATCGGCGGCAGTTGGCAATTCATCTTTTGCGTTACTGGCTAGCGGTTTATCCAGATTTGGATAAGAAAAATAAAAACCGCTCCACAAAAGAACTAGTGACAAAAGCAAGGTTAGAATTATTTTATTTTCGCCGGTTTTAGTTATTGTCATCTTGTTGCTCTATTTGTTGATTGGTTAAAAATTCCGTGACCTGTTTTTTAACTTCAGCGTATTCCGGCAAGTCTTCAATTTTAGTTAGCCCAAGGTGTTGTAGCAAATCAAAAGTTGGCCGATAGAGAAAACGCCGAGCGTCTTTTTCATCAACGATTCTTTCAATTAATCCGCGGACCAGGAGATGGCGCAAAATAAAGCTGGAATTAACTCCGCGCACATAATCAATCTCTGCTCGGCTAATTGGACCCTGATAGACAACGAGGGTTAGAGTTTCTAAAGCGGCTTTACCCAAATCTCGTGATAACTCTTCTTTGGTTATTTGTTCTAACAGACTACTGGCATCAGGCGAAGTCCCTAACATGACTTCGTCATCTTTGCGGACAAGATTAATGCCTTGGTTTTGCAGTTTAGCTTCTAAATCATTAAGAGCTGTTCCTACTTCTTCTTGCCCAATATTCAACCATTTAGCTAGCTGGTTTTTGGCCACTGGCGCTCCCATGTGAAAAAGAATGGCTTCTATTTTTTGTGTTAACTCCATGATCCTTTATTTTAACTTTTAATAACGCGGAATGCCAATATTCTTATTCTCCATTTCTATTTCGGCAAAATGAGCTTTTTGCTCAATCTCAATTACCCCCTGCTTGACCAGTTCCAGCATACCCAAGAAACTTACTATCACGTTAATTTTGTCTTTTTTTCCTGCCTTGTCGGTAGACAGGCCACCAACAAAATCGCTGAAGCTAAGTTTAATCGCCTGCTCAACTCTTTTGGCTAAATTGCTGATTACTTCTTCCAGACTGATTACTTTCTTAATAATTGCCTGAGGCAGTTTTTCTTTGATCGGTAAATTAGTAACCAAATTCTTGACGGCCAACACTAATCTCTCCAAGCTTAAGTCGCGGGTTGGCGCAAAGACGATCAATTCTTCCTGTTTTTCCCCTTGGTTAAAAATAATTTGTTGACCGAAACGTTCTTTAATATGGAGCGATAGGTCGCGGATTTGCTGATAACGCTTCAAGCGGTTCTCTAGATCCTCGACATTACTTTTTTCTTCTTCAGTCAATTGCAGGCCGGGCAAAAGAGCGAGCGATTTAATCAGCATTAAAGTTGAGGCGACCACGATAAAATTGGCCATTTCGTCCATTGAGCCGTCGCCGGCCTCTTTGAGATAATTGATATAATCATCGGCGACTTGCGCCAGCGAGACTTGCGAAATATGCAGTTTGCGTTTTTCAATCAGACTTAAAAGCAAGTCCAAAGGACCTTCAAATTCCCCGACTTTCACTTTAAAATCGTCAGGCATTCTTCTAATTTTAACTTTTTATGGTGAGCTTGTCGAACCGCTATTTATCAGTTGATAATAAATTGTCGATACGGTTTAAATCACGCGGGAAAAGTGTCGCTTCTTTAATATTATCAATGCCCAAGAGTTTGGCGGTAAGGCGTTCCAAACCCATACCAAAACCGCCATGTGGGGGCATTCCATATTTGAAAGTCTGGAGATAATATCTGAATTTTTCTGGATCCAATCCCCTGTTTTTCATCGCTTCAACTAATTTATCGTAATCATGAACACGTTGTCCGCCAGTCGTAATTTCTACTCCGCGGAAAAGCAAGTCAAAACTCTTGGAGTAACCCGGATCCTGCTCATCTTCATAAGTGTACATCGGCCGCTTGCTCATTGGGTAATGAGTGATGAAGATAAAATCGGAATTATATTTTTTCTTAGCATATTCACAAAGCCAGCGTTCGTGCTGCGGTTCAAGGTCCGGTTCGTTGGTGCAATCCTCACCAGTTTCTTTTTTAATGATTTCTTGCGCTTCGCGAATCTTCATAAACGGAATTTGATCGGGCACTTCCGGAATGGTTGAGCCAAGCAAAGTGAATTCTTTTTGGCAATTCTTTTTTAATTCAGCCATCAGATACTTCATCAATTTGTTCTCTATCTTCATAATATCAGTATGATCAGTGATGAAGCCCATCTCGATATCGATGCTGGTATATTCGTTGATATGACGAGTCGTACTGTGCTTTTCGGCGCGATAAACGTTGCCGGTGGCAAAAACTTTTTCGAACACGCCGACCATAATCTGCTTGTAGAATTGTGGACTTTGGGCCAAATGCGCGGTGTGACCAAAGTACTCAATATCGAAGGAATTGGCCCCGCCTTCAGCGTCGTCGCCGATTAGTTTAGGTACTTGGATTTCTGTAAAACCTTCTTGATTAAAGAACTCACGGAAGGCCTTAATAATCTGTGCCTGAACGCGAAAAATGGCCATAGGACGCTCCTCGCGCAGGGTTAGCGGTAAATGGTCTAAATAGGTGTCCAAATTCAAATCCGCGTCCTTGTCGAACGGCAATTCTTTAGCTTGGCTTAGTATTTCAATTTCGGTGACCTCAAGTTCAATGTTGCCATTGTCTTGATCTTTATTAACCATTTTCTCGGGTCGTTCATTCACTTTGCCGGTCACGCGAATCACCCACTCCGGTCGGAGATCTTGAGCGATTTCGTTGGGCCCCTGCCTACCGGCAGGCAGGTCTTTGTGATTAGGAAGTACTACCATCTGCACTTTGCTCGAGACGTCACGCAGATCAATGAAGATCAATTTGCCGTGATCACGTCGCACATCTATCCAACCAGCAATACTCACCTCCTTACCAATATGTTGCCCCAACTCACTTATTTTAATTCTGTTTATCATAAATTTGTTTGTTAATTTCTTCTAATATTTTTTCGACATTTGGATAATTTTGATCAAAGATTTCATCAATCTTTTCTATTTTTTCTGATCCTAATTGCTTTTTTTCTTGAATATAGCTATTGGGGACTACTTTTGCCATCAAACGATCAACCATGTGTTCTTTAACCCAATGACCATCTGGGTTACCAGAATCGAAACCATATTTTCTGATCAGGTCATGGATTGCATCATGAATTCCTTCATGAATAAGGGTTGATTCAATCGCCCAGGTTCTATTTTTTGTAAAGGCGATAATTATCCCATTTGGAGGATAGAATTGACCACCTGGGCCATATTTTGTTAGACGAATCCAGTAATTGTCTGGCATTTCGTAACCTATTTCTGCAAAGAACTTTTTTAATGTATCAACTACATAGGGCCACACCCTTGTTATTTCCTCTTTCATTTTATCTGCTTTTTCCTCATCAATTTCCTTTTTGATTATTTCTAGCAGTTCTTCATCTGTCCACTGTTTTTCATCTTTTAAACTAATTCCCTCAGGGAGCATAACGTCATAGCCTTTTTCTAAATAGAATTTTCTTTTTCGAGGGGTTAATGTTCCATTTTGAACACCATTAAGTTGCTCTAACTCAGTTTCTGCTGAATATTTAAAAACTAATTCTGGTAATTTTTCTAAATTTTCTAGATTCATATTTTTTATTTTTTAACTACCCTACTTCACTAAGGTTTCGCAGGGCAAAGAAAATCGCCCCTCCAAGTTCAAAAAAATCTTGAACTCGCAGGGGCGATGGCGACTTGCTCGTCCTGAGCTTGTCGAAGGATCGCGGTGCCACCCTGATTTGTAGCTTCATTGCCTCGAGCGAAGTCGAGGGGTTGCCTTTGAGATCTAACAGCCCGGTTGTTAATCGGCTCAATGGCTTGATTTAATGATAACACTTCTTATTTTGTTGGCAATATTTTAAGGTATCTTGATTTTATCTAAAAAGCGGAGTGAGATTTCGCTTAACGTCAGGGATATACGAAGTTTTGCTGGAACGAAGTGGAAGAAAGATTTGGGTAAAGCCCGAGCCGAGGACTGAACCGTATATCCCTTGTTATACACTCCAACGACCGAAGGGAAGAGAGTGCAGCGTGGTCTGAACCGAAGGCGAAGAAGTTTTATTGGCTCGCTACATCAAAAGGTCCGTATAACCTAACCCCGCCTGCATTCCTTGCATCAAAGATATAGTATTTATCGCCACAAATATATGCATAACGATAATGCCATGCGCCTTCCAAACAAGGTTTACTATGATAAAAATATTCAATTTTCTCTGCAGGTTGTGAATTATATTTGCAATAAAAATTCCAACCATCTGTTTTATAAATTATGTTATCTTCAAACGTATCTGGAGAAAGCATAGGACCAAAAACAAGGAATTCTTTAGGCATATTTTCGTTTTCATTAGTATATAGAAGATATGAAGGCAATGAATTATTTACTCTGTCTATTGGGTCACAGTTTTTTTGTTGAATATTTTTACAACCTAGTAAGATTAATACTAATGCTAATAAAATCAAAAAAATAACGAGATATTTTTTGTTCATATGATGATTAGGGGTTAGGTCTTATTTAAATTTTACTAAGACTTCAAGCGAGCCAATAAAATTGTATTTAACCCTTTTTTATCCAAACTCCGTGATTGTATTGTAACAATTTCTTGTGGGTTAGGCAAAAGATTACAAATCAATTCCCACTTTGACGCGGATATCAGCCATCTTGAGTTTGGCTTGAGCACTGGCCAAACCGGCGCCATTTTGGAGTATTTGGATCACTTTGTCGGGATTCTTAGCAATCTCGGCGCGCTTGTCGCGTAGGGGCTGGAGATAATTATTCATATTTTCGAACAGGATTTCTTTTGATTCTTTATAACCAATCCCCCCTTCAACATATCTCTTCTTAATTTCCGCGAGTTGCTCGGCTGGAGTGAAGAGTTTAAGCAAAGCAAAGACGCTACATTCTTCAGGATTCTTCGGCTCCTCCACACCCTTAGAATCAGTTTTGATACTCATCACCAAGCGCTTCAGTTCTTTCTCTTCGGCGAAAAGCGGGATGGTGTTACCATAGCTCTTACTCATTTTCTGGCCATCAAGACCGGGCACAGTTTTAACATTTTCTAGAATCAAAGGCTCAGGCAATTTAAAAGTGTCGCCATAATTGTAGTTAAACTTCTCGGCGGTATCGCGAGCAATCTCCACGTGCTGTTTTTGGTCTTGACCGACGGGTACAACATCTGTCTCATACAGTAAGATATCGGCCGCCATCAAGATGGGATAATCGAAGAGACCAACATTCACTTCCTTACTTTTCGCCTCGGCGTCTTTGAAGGCGTGGGCGCGCGCGAGATACGGCATAGTGGTGAGACAATTGAAGATCCAAGCGAGGTTGGCATGCTCGGTGACATCAGACTGTTTGAAGAAGACTACTTTCTCTGGATCGAGACCAATCGCCAGATAATCAAACACGAGATCGAGCGTGTCTTGTTTCAACTGTTTGGCATCACGGGCCGTGGTGAGAGCGTGGAGGTCAGCAATGAAGACGTAGCTTTGATACTCGTCTTGCAGATCGACGAATTGCTTCATCGCGCCGAAATAATTGCCAATATGCGGCCGCCCGGTTGGCTTAACCCCCGAAAGTAATATTTTTTTATTGTTTTCTGCCATTTTTCTATCTTAACAAAAAAATCTAAGCTGGAGAAGTCTAACTTGTAGCCTTCGGAAATTCCACAAAGAAGCTAGAACCTTTACCTTGGCCTTCAGATTCGGCCCAGATTTTGCCGCCGAGGCCCTCAATTATCTGTTTGGCGACATAGAGGCCTAAGCCGGTGCCGGTGATATTAACCTTGTCGGCGTCGGCACGGACGAATTTTTCAAACAATTTAGGCAAGGTTTCTGGTTTAATACCCACTCCGCTGTCCGAAACGGAAATTCTGACTGTTTCCTTACCCTTGCTTCTTTTAACCGGTAAATTTTCAACTTTGATTTTAACCCAGCCAGTTGGCCCGCCTTGACTCGGCGAGGCAGGAGTATATTTAATCGCGTTATCAATGATATTGGAGATGACTTGGGAGACTTTACCCTCGTCAGCTGAGATCTGATGATCACCTGTCCCGTCCTTAAAACTGATTGCTAAGCCGCTTCTCTTGATATTGGGCTCTTGATCCTTGATTACCATCTGAGCCAATTGTCCGAGGTCAAAAACTTTGATCTCATACTTCATCCGGCCCAATTCGATGCGGGTGATATTCAAAAAGTCTTCAATGACGGTGACCAGCTTTTGGCTGGATTGAAAGATGCGATCTACTGCCTCTCTCGCCTTTTCTTCTAACGGCCCGAAGGATCCTTCTAAAAGCATCGAGGAATAGCCCTTAATTGCCGTGAGCGGGCTCCGTAATTGGTGCGAAGCGATGGAGACGAACTCGGTTTTTTGCCGGTCCAATTCCTTTAATTTCTCGTTGGCAACCCACAGTTTGTCGTTGGCTTTAGATAAACTAGCGGCCAGTCTTTCGATTTCTTCTCGCTGGGCGACTTCTTTTTCCACACTCTTGATCAAGTAGCCTCCCAAAATTACGATAGCTACCAAAGTGATGCCAGTTAAAATGAAGTTAGTGGTTACTCTAATAAAAAAGAATTGCGATGAGATTAAAATAATGAGCGCGTACATTAAAACCTTGGTTCCAATTATCTTAATGTTGAAAGCTTTGAACTTGACGATCAGATAAGACAGCATTGCGATAAACAAAACCATCCCAATCGGCCCGATGAGGTTGATTTCATAAATTTGTGTCAATTCTCCTACGAGATTAGACAAAGAGAAGATGACTAAGAATATAGCTGAAATGATGGTGATTATTGTTGTTTGTTTTAAATAATCATCCTTTGTTTTTATTTTTTGGTTATTTTTTAGATTCAAATATTCTTTTAATCCAAGACCAAGAATCCAAATAGCGACAAAAATTTCAAAATAATAAATATAATGTAATAATGGTCCAACCGTACTTTGACAGTAACTAACATCAAAACCGGACATATTCCAAGAAGTTGGTAAAAGCATCGCCGTCAATAAAATTAAAAAAGCAAAAATAAATTTTACTCGGTCAGAGACATCTTTACCATTATTAAGGAAAACATAAACAAAATATATCGTTGAAATCGGAATGAGTATCTCTATTAAAGCAGTAATTTGCCACGAAAAGTGCATTATTCCAGCATGAACGGCAGTCCATTGGAAAATCATATTAAGAACCCAGATGGAAAATGAGAGACTAATAGCTAAAAGTAATTTACCCTTTAAGGAGAATTGATCTTTAATAGCAACTGTGATGCTTAAGAATAATGAGATCGCAATGATTGGGATATAGGCATAAAATAAAAGTGTAGGTGCAACACTTAGATCAAAAAGACCTAATAATTGAGGGACGGCGTCAAGACATAAAGGGGAATTAAACATATTGTTAGAAAATTAATCTATAAAATCAGCTTTGAAATTTTTAAAACCACCGCTTAATTGATACTCAATATAAATTTTTATTTCATCATTATTTCTCACGACTCTTTCAGGTAATGGGATTAACACAATGGGATTTAGTGAATGAGTCTCGGCTAATGTGATTTTCTCTGCTCGATCCACTAGTACTTTGCTAGTTAGACATAAACTATTAACTTTTATTCCTCGTTTAATTTTAAAAGTCAATTCTTTTTTGAATAGTTCTTCATTTTTTTGCGAAAAGTTTATCTTATTTAAGAGTACTTTGTCACTAGCTAAGTTAAATAAATCTTCACCATTGTCATGAGACCACAGATGCCTGACCATTTTCATGTCAAAACCATAGATTGAGAAATTCGTCTCAGCTAAGGCAATATAATTTTCTTGAGCAAAAGGAACAACTACAGTATTTTGATCAATCAATTTTTGATCCAGAAGATTATTAGTTGCTTGAACTTGCATTTCATCTACGAGTCCAGTTGCTAACATCTCCATTATAACAATATCAAACTTTTTTATTTGGGGGAATTTTATGTTTCGTGCATCACCTGTTATTACTTTGACTTTTGGGTCGAGATTGTTTTGCTTAATATTCTTTCTTGCCACATCAGCAATATAAGGGTCGAACTCAACGGCTGTTACTTCTTTAGCTCCAAGCCGGCCGGCAAGCATTGCTAAAATTCCGGAACCAGTACCAAGATCGACAACGCTAGAATTTTCATTAACTACATTTTTTAGCACTGTTTCAAAAGCATTAAATTTTTCTTCGTCGATGAGGCATTGAGAAACAAGGTCGATTGAACTGAATCCCTCGCCTAATTCTTCTTGTTTTTCTTTTTCTGCCATAAAATTATTCCATTCAGTATAACATGGGTATGTTTATTATCGCAAAAATAGAATAAGTTTTGTCTATAAACTGTTTAGTTCCTTGGGTTTTATTTTTTTGGTTTTTATTATGTCTTCAGATTTTATTTCTGAACTATCTATGGGTTTTGTTTCAGTAAAATTATGAGCTAAAACTAAGGATTTATCTGATATTTTATAGATGAGACCATAAAAAATAGTATTATCTCTAGTCAAAATTGCCACAGACTCTCCTTTTTTGTATTGGCTAATCATAATTTTCTATGCTTGTTATTATAGACCAAGGGATAGCGCAAAAATATATTTTCTTTCTTTTTTCCGGGTGTCCAGAAACAATCTCTCCTATCTTGATAGTTTTAGGATTTTTGATAATTAAGGCTTCTTTTTGAGTGGAGAAAAATTCTCCTTCTGTGTAGATAGTCGTGCAATCTTTTGGTAGTTTGTCATTATCAAAATAAGTTATGTCCTTCCAAAAAACTCCTACTATTCCTGTTTTTATTTCCGGAGTAAATTTTTTACTTTTTTTAGCATCTAAAATAAGGGAACCGGTCGGGAGTAATAATCCTTTCTGGGGAAAACTATTTTTATCGCTAAAAGAAACACCTATGTAATCTTCTTCTTTTTTAAATATCCTACCCATTGTCACGTGTTCTGGAAAACCACCAAAATCAATATTTTTATTTGTAAAGTATAAGGCATCTATGTACCTAACAGCAATTATCGAATTTATTGAAACCATAATAAGATAATAAATGAAAGGCGAGTTGCAAGCAACTCGCCTTTTTGTCAGCCACAGGAGAATTCACGGTCCCTTACCCTGAGGAAACAAAGAGGTTCCTCCGCCCTTATCTCCGCCAGTCGTCTTGTCGGCCCAGCTCGGAGCTTTGTCAAAGGAGTCCTTGCCTTGTCTGGCGCCGGAATCGTCACGGAAATCATGGCCCGCTTTGGATACCTTGCTCGTGCTGTCTCCAGTTGCTACACTGACGAATTCTTTGAACCAACCCATCTCTCTCACCTCCTTTCAAAGATCCAAGTCTTTTGCTCGAGGAACTGTTCCAAGAGCGCCTATTTACAGCATAATAAAGCTAAATTAGTTGTCAAACAGCTGCTAAACAAAATTACCTAAACTCCACGGTCGTGAGTAATTGGTAATTTGTCCAAAAGCGTAAAGAAATAATCTAGAGTAAGTTATTGAAATTCTCGTAAGTCGGGGCGAAGGAATAAATTTCCTTGAATTTTTTTGCAAATAAATCATAATCCTTGTCTTTCGGCAAAGATCCAACCAATTCTAACAGTTTCTCTTTCCCGTATTTTCTAACTAATAATTCAATCGCGAATCCGGATTCTTGATAGAGGCCAGGCTTTGATTCATCGGTTGAATCCAAGAATTTTTCAAATTTTTCCGGTTTTTTGTAGAAACTTGTTTGGCCTGAAGTATAAATTGCCACTCCTTCCCAAAACCATTTAGGTCCGCCACTTCCCTTCGACAAATGTTGGAAGAATGCATGACTCAATTCATGCTTTATTAAAATGGTGTATTTTTCGGACGAATGCTTCTTGTGGCAGCTATTAGTTTCCATCGCATCATTATTGAGGACAAAAGCAAAATCGCATTTATTTACCCAGCCCACCTGCCAGTCTTCTGATTTTCTACCGTAGAGTGCGTCAATAGTTTCTCTGTCAGGTACAATTACTAATTTAGGACAATTATAAACCCAATCGAGACCATAAAATTCATTCAGCTCCCTCATAGATTGGTGATAGCTGCCTTGTAAAAACGAGTCTTCTATTTTGCTTATCTTAAAAATCATTAAGGTCTCCCTCTTCTTCTTCGGTATTGACGATTTCAAAATCCTGCAAGATAACAGTCTTGTAAAAAGTGTATCCCAAAGAAATAATAACCACCAAGATTACGATTAAAAGAAGTAGTTTAGATTTTTTATCCATAATACTATTTCTAGTAGTATAACATAGATAATTTACCGTCTACAAACTTACTGTGAATTTTTTAAGGAAGAAACTTGGCTTATATTTCTCTTTGGATTTGCGCAAGCCGAATAATCCCAGATCCTGTTCCCAATTGTAATATCTGATTCCCTGTTTTTCCAGAATCTTGGCTTCTTCCCAGTTTAAAACATCATAAACTCCGGAATGGAAAGTGGTATCGGCTTTGGCAAAATGGGATAAGGCATAGCTGTCGGCTTGGATTTCATAGACGGTAAAGCCGATCAAGTTATTATTGACATAGAGAGAAACGACTTTTATTTTGTTGTCTTCAAGTTCAAGAAATTTTTTGAAAGCTTTATATTCATTCAATTCAAAATAATTAGGAATGTTCTTATTCTCGGCCCATTTTTGGAACATCTTTAAATGCTCATCCCTGTTGATTTCTTGAATAGAGGCTAATTTTATTGAATAATCCGGATATTTCTTGATGAATTGCTTCAGCCTTTTTTTGGAGCTGCTCTTGGGCCAGCCGTTCATATTAGCGAGGTTAGTTACGGAGTAAATATAATCATAAGAATCCTTATCGGTTTCCACGACAAATTTATCTTTAGGTAAAATCTCGGCAATTTCTTCGGAGATTAATTTTAGCAGGCCGCTTTGGCAATGCTTGCGCGAGTAATCAATCAGAGTTTTTGCTGTCTCCGAAATTTTATTCCGGCCGATAAAAGAGATAAAGGGCTCATTGGAAACATAATCATTGAAGAGAATAACCAAGTTTTTGTTCAGTTTGGAGAGCTTCATCTTATTCTTGATATCCCAAGCCCACATGCTGGAGAAACTAAAATCAGAATAAGGCCGAAACTTGCGAGTCAGGCGCTCAACTTCCGTCTTGTCAGCCAGTTCGATTGCTTTAAACTGGGGGAATTCCGGAATTTTAGTCATGTTTTAAATTATAGATTAAAAGTAGACTTTTGTAAAGAGTTTTAATTGATTAAGCATGCAAAAAGGGCATCCCACGCAAGCGTGTGATGCCCTTACAGACGTTCCCAAACCCATTGAACAACATCGATCCCGGCCAAAACGATCAGTCCCCAGTAGAAGTTGCTGATGATCAGGCTGGCCGAGAAATTGCGCCAATCACGGGCGGAGAAGCCGTCAAACTTGTTCGATCCCCGGCGCAGGTAGAGCGCCGTGATGAGCGGATCGAACTTGATGGAGAGAAAGATGAGGACGATCGGGTCGCTCTTCTGGAGCGCCCAAGCTGTGATCTTCCCCAGCTTTCTCTTTGCCTCGCCGTCGCGCAGGCTCTTAACCGCTTCGATTCCGATCCAGTCCTGCTTGGACCAGTCGTAGAACCAAAGGGTGAGGAGGCAGGCGGCCAGTGAAGCGAAGATCATGATGATCCAGCCCTTTGTCGTCCCAAACGTATAGAGTACGTAGGGGTACAACAAATAGTCAAACCCGTAGACCATTAGCCAGTTACCGAACCAGCCAACGGTGAGCGTCAACAGACGCTTTTTGTAAGTCGGCATTGTTCAGCCCTCCAGCTGTTTGTTCTCAAAATTCAAAAAACTACTCTACCTTTAATGATAGCATAAATGGTCTAAAAAGTCAAGAGATAAAACTAATTAGTGCGGGCACTTAACTAAATTCCCTCTTCCCTCAAGTCTTCTAGGGCTTGCTTAGCTTTCTTGGAGAGTTTGGTTGGTGTGGGGAAGGTAACGCGAATAAGCAAATCACCTCTTCTTGAGGCGCCTCTCATAGGCACTCCTTTGCTTTTAATTCGCAAAATTTCGCCGTAGGCGAGGCCGGACGGGATCTTGAGGGTAAGTGGACCATCGAGCGTCTCTAGCTTATATTCGCCTCCTAAAATGGCTTCAGTTAATTTGACCTTAATCTCGGTGACGAGATCATGGCCAACTCTCTTAAACCATGGATCTTTCTCAATATGCACCTTCACATATAAGTCGCCCGCTTGGCCGCCAGAAATCGCTTCGCCTTGGCCCGACAAGCGGATCATCTCCCCGGTATCTAAACCGGCCGGAATATTAATCTTAATATTTTCTTGTTTATTGAGAACGCCGGCACCACTGCAAGCCTTACATTTTTTCTCCGGCACTTCGCCACGACCATGACAAACTTCGCACTCCTGAGCGGATTGGAAGACGCCGAAGATGGAACGGCGAGTCTCTTTAACCTGACCTTTGCCATCGCAAGTTGAGCACTTCTTCATTTGCGAACCTTTCTCCGCGCCACTGCCACCGCAAGTCTCACAAGCGCTCACTTTATTAATTAAAATATTTCGCTCGGTGCCAAAGACCGCTTCTTTGAAACTAATTTGAATATCAACAGAAATATCGCGCCCTCGCTTCTGACCTCTGGTTCGACTTCGCTCACCACCTCCGGCAAACAGATCACCGAAGATATCACCGAGATCAAACTCGAAACCTTGACCGCCGTTCGCGTTTTGAAAGCCAGAGAAATCGAAACCACCGAAACCTGCGCCGCCTTGCTGGCCCTGAGCTCCGCCGAAGGGCCCGCCACTTTCTCCGTATGTGTCGTATTGCGCACGCTTATTATCATCAGAGAGAATCTGATAGGCTTCGTTGATTTCTTTGAACTTGGCTTCATCACCGCCTTGCTTATCGGGGTGATATTTGTGAGCGAGTTTATGAAAGGCCTTCTTAACCTCCTCCTTCGAGGCCTTCTTCTCAATCCCTAAGGTTTTGTAATAATCTTTGGACATTACTATTTAGTTTCCGCATCGCGGACGTTACCTTCGCCAGTAGTTGAGTCACCGGGATTTTGGTCAGGTGTTTGCTTTGTCTCGCCTTCTTGTCCTTCCGTAGTTTTAGCGGAGGAGGACATCATCGCTTCGCCAATTTTTTGCATTTCGGTCGAGAGAGCGGAAGTGGCGTTTTTGATCGCTTCGATATCTTCACCATCCTTTACGCCTTTCAAAGCAGTAATTTTATCCTCAACTCCCCTTTTAATATCTTCTGGCACTTTCCCTTCACTGTCTTTTAATGATTTCTCAGCAGTATAGATAAGCTGGTCGGCCATATTTCGAGTATCTATTAGTTCTCTTTTCTTTTTATCTTCTTCGGCGTGCAATTCGGCATCTTTTTTCATTTTCTCAATATCTTCTTTGCTCAAACTGGTTTTAGCCTCAATGCGAATTGATTGCTCTTTGTTGGTCGCCTTATCTTTCGCCTTCACCGACAAAATGCCATTAGCATCGAGATCAAAAGTTACCTCTACTTGAGGAAGTCCTCGAGGCGATGGTGGAATGCCGTCGAGAATGAAGCGACCAAGCGTTTTGTTATCCGCGGCCAGCTCGCGTTCGCCTTGCACGATATGAATCTCGACTGAAGTTTGATTATCGGCCGCGGTTGAGAAGATTTGTGAACGCGAAGTTGGGATCGTAGTATTGCGCTCAATAATCTTGGTCGCGACACCTCCCATCGTCTCAATACCCAAGGAGAGCGGTGTGACATCAAGGAGCAAAACATCTTTAACATCACCAGCAAAGATACCGCCCTGAATCGCGGCACCCACGGCAACAACTTCATCCGGATTAATGGAACGATTAGGTTCTTTGCCAAACAAATTTTTAACGGCATCTTGAATGGCCGGCATGCGAGTTTGTCCCCCCACCATAATAATTTCATCAATGTCACTAATTTTGAAGCCAGACGCATCCATGGCGCGCTTGGTGATTTCAATTGAGCGATCGATAAATTCGCGAGCCAGATCTTCCAAGGTGGCGCGAGTCATGCTCATGTTTAAGTGCACTGGGCCAGAAGCATCGGAAGTGATGAATGGGATATTGATCTCGGTTTGATTCATGGTGGAGAGTTCGTGCTTAGCTTTCTCGGAGGCCTCTTTTAAGCGCTGAAGGGCTAGTTCATCATGAGTGATATCAAGACCAGTCTGTTTTTTAAATTCTCCACCAATCCATTTGATGATTTTTTGATCAATATCTTCACCGCCCATGTGCGAGTCGCCATCGGTTGATTTGACTTGGATGCTTTGCTCTTCACTTCCGCCAATAATTTCTAGAACGGAAACGTCGAAAGTTCCGCCACCAAAGTCGTAGACTACCACTTGCTCATCTTTCTTTTTATCCAAACCATAAGCGAGCGCGGCGGCAGTTGGCTCGTTGATAATACGTCGCACTTTGAAGCCGGCGATCTCACCCGCATCTTTAGTGGCTTTGCGTTGGGAATCGTCGAAGTAGGCTGGCACAGTAATAACAGCTTCTTCAATTTTCTCGCCCAACTTAGCTTCGGCATCATGCTTTAATTTTTGCAAAATTTGCGCGGAAATTTCTTCTGGACGATAGGTCTTATCATTCATTTTCACCTGAACTCCCCCGTCAGTAGATTGCTCCATCACAAAAGGCACTAAGTCTTTATCTTTCTGGATATTTGGATCATTGAATTTATGGCCCATCAAGCGCTTGATGCCAGAGATAGTATTCTTCGGATTAGTGATTGCTTGGCGCTTGGCCAATTGCCCCACCAGTCGTTCGCCAGCTTTAGAAATTGCCACGATTGACGGCGTGGTGCGCATACCCTCCACATTCTCGACGATTCTTGGTGAACCGCCCTCAACTACGGCCATAGCCGAGTTTGTCGTACCTAAATCAATTCCTAAAATTTTTGCCATAATGTTTTTTTATAATTTATTCTAATAATTTTAAGTTACTTTTTATAATGCTTTGTTTTGATACTTGCGGGACGAATTATCTTACCATGTAATTTATACCCCTTTTTAATTACCTGAGCAATCTCATCATCTTCTTTTTCATTTTCGGTCGGGACGGTGCCAATTGACTCTTGCTCGTTGTGGTCAAACTTATTGCCAAGTTTGGGATTTATCTCTTCAACCCCATGATCTCTAAAAATGGTTTGCAGTTGGTTATAAATATACTCAATCCCTTTGCGCCAATTTTCCGGCGCCTGTTCCCAAGCCTCTTTGTTGCCAAAGGCCATCTCGAAACTATCGGCAATAGAGAAGAGATCAGCTAACACCCCTTCCTTGGCCCACTTGGCGACTTCGCCGCGGTTTTCCTCAACCTCTTTTTTCAGATTTAAATAATCAGCCTTGGCTCGTTGCCAACCGGCTAAGTACTCGGCGCGTTCAGTTTGGCAGGCTTTCAGCTCGGCTTTCAATTTCTTAAATTTGCCGGCCAAATCAGCCGCTTCTGGTGCGCGGTCTTCGGTGTTTTCCTCAAACCGAATATCGCCGACTAAATCATCTTTTAGTTCGTCATTATCCATAAAAAACGGTTATTATCCTTCCAATTATACCACTTTTGTCAACAGTTTCAAGCCCGGTTTATTTTTTGGAAGAAATATAGATATCTGCTTCAATCATCTGGTTATTTTTGTAGAAATGATGAGTGAAATAGACATTCCCGGCTTTATCAATTGAAGCTTCACCGGCAAGGTTAGAGAAGATTTGTTCTGGCTCTTGCCACTCCCCACCTATTTTTTTAGATCGCCAAAGACCATAATTTTTAGAAAACCATAATTCAGTACCGGCCGGATTCAACGCTGGCCAGCCTTCGTTGACTGGAGAATTTACTGCTTCGATGTTGACTGGCTCTGTCCAGCCGCCGTTATCTTGTCTTGTTATCATCCAAATATCCAAACCGCCCTTGCCACCGGCTTTATCGGAATGAAAAAATACTTGGTTGTTATACTCATGCAATTCTCCTACTTTCCAATTCTCGGGGAATTTGACTTCTTGCCAATTTGTCCATTCGCCACTCTTAGATTCGGCCGAAAACCAGTTAACGCCAGCATAACCTTCTCGAGCTGAACAAAATAGCATAGTCTTATTATCAACAAATTCGCAACCATCTAAAGATAGCTTATTGAGCGAAGTAAGCCAGACTCGTTCGGCTTTTTGCCATTGGCCCCCAACTTTTTTACTAACCCAAATACCAGTTACGCCATCTAGGAGCTGTTTTTCAACTGGCACTCTGACATCGGGCGTGAAGAAGAAATACAAAGTTTTACCGTCCGGCAAAATAAAAGCAGAATCCTCGGCTCCGGCCGTATTGACCAAGCCTGTCACTGGAACCGGATCATTATATTCAGACGAAAGAGACTTCGGTGGCGTAAGATCTGATTCTGGAGTAACTTTAATGGCGTCACGAGGAATTTTATCTTCTCTGGTTAAAGCTACAGTTTTACTCTTTGGCACGACCCCAGTATCTTTATTTTTAACACCATCTTCAGTATAGTTTTCAACATTACTTCCGATGTCAATCGGGCTGACAAGATCTGGTTTAGAAATTACTTTTAGAAAAAGCAAAAACCCGATAATAATTAAAATTACCGTTAAGATCAGATACTTCTTTTTCATTTTTTAATTTAATCTGAACACTTAACCGAGTCCAGAGTTTTACCGATATTTTCAGCCTGTTTCGGATAGCTGCTTTCCGTGCAACTAGATAAAATTTGATAAATATTGCCACTGCAGGTTACCACTTTCATCTTCGAGTTATAAGGCTTTTTGTTGTAGATAGCTCTTAGTTCAAAATTGGCTTCAGCCGAACCTATTCTCTGACTGAGGACGGTGACTAATGACGATTTGTTGAGTTCGGCTTTGAAAAAATTAGCGGCACCAACTACATCTGACTGATTAGGTAATTTATTGATCATAATGTTGCAACTAAAATTACCCGCAGTCAAAATATTGGGGGCCGTTGAATTGGTAATTTTCATCTGGGGATAGCTAATAGAAAAACCACTGTCAGTAAAAGTTGTCCATTTTGTCTCCCTGGAGCTGATAATTCCGATCAAAAGCAAAATTGCCAAAATTACAACGATGGTAATTAAGTATTTTTTCTTCTTCATTTTTTAATTTTAATGATTAACGCTTGGACCATTGAGGAGCTTTGCGGGCTTTCTTGAGACCGAACTTGCGGCGTTCTTTGGCGCGGGCGTCGCGGGTTAACATTTTTTCCTTTTTTAAAGCGAGTTTCGTTTCCGGTTTGAAGGTGACCAAAGCTCGGGCTAAACCCATAACTAAAGCATCGGCTTGGGCACTGATGCCGCCACCATGGATTTTAACTGAGACGGCGAAACTGCCGTGCTCGCCGATTTTGGCCAGCGCTTTCTTAATTCGCTCGCGCATTTCAACTGTTGGGAAATATGCGTCTAGACTCTTATCGTTAACCGTCAGGCTGTCTTTGCCCGCTTTAACAAGGCGAACGCGCGCGGCCGCTGTTTTACGTCGGCCAACTCCCTCAAAATATTTGTCTTTAGTAGCTGTAGGCATAATTTTATTTATAGTGAGTATATCGAACTATTCGGTAATTATTAAATTCTTCATGATCACGGCACGCAAACGATTATCCGGCAACATACCATAAACCGCTTTTTTGACCGCCTCTCCCCAACCTTTCCTTTCGATCAGACGAGCCATTGAAACTTGACGCAAGCCACCGGGATTGCCAGTATAATGCCTGTAAACTTTTTCACGCAACTTTTTTTGAGTGGCTTCAATTTTACCGGCATTGATTATTTTTAAGGTAATAGCCGGAGCCAGATGGGGTTTAAAGGCCGGATCGTTCTTGCCACGCAAAATTTTAGCCGCTTGGCTGGCTACTCGGCCAAGTGCTTGGCCGGCAGCATCAATGGTGTATTCTTTTTTTTCGGTTTTCTTTTCCATATTAAACGAATTCTATTACAGCCATCGGGCTGCCGTCGCTGATCCGGCGCCCAAGTTTGGTAATGCGAAGATATCCGCCACGACGTTCGTTAAAACGAGGACCCAGTTCGCTAAATAATTTAGCAATAACTCGTTTGTTTTGACCAACTTTCTCGATAACTGTGCGGCGATTAGCCAAAACGTCTTTTTTTGCTTTGGTCACCAATTTTTCCACATAAGGTCGAATCTCCTTAGCTTTGGGCTCGGTTGTCGTAATCTTTTCCCGCAAAATTAAATTGCTCGCCAAAGAACGCACTAAAGCAGTACGAACTTTTTTGACCCGATTAAATTTTCGCCCTTTTTGCTGGTGACGCATATTAGTTTATTTAAGGTTTAGACCGTAATCTTCTAATATTTTTCTTATTTCTTGCAAGCCTTTTTCGCCTAAGCCGTCAATTTCTCTCAAATCAGTTTCCTTTTTTCGACTCAAACCGCCGATGGTGCGAACACTGGCGTTGGATAAGGCCTTTTGTGTTCGAACAGAAAGACCCAAATCTTCTATCTTGGTCTTAAGGATATCCTCTTCCTCCTCCTTGTCTTTTTCGTCGGGAGCTTTTTCTTCGGTTGGTTGTTGCTCCGGTTCGTTTTCTTTGAAGCCGACTATGGCTTTCAGTTGTTCTACCATAATGATAATGCTCCTCTCCAAGGCTTCACGGGGGCTGACCGTTCCGTCGGTTTCCAGATGCATAATCAGCTTATTGAAGTCCGTGCGGTTGCCGACACGCATATTCTCAACTTCGTAATTGGCTTTTTTGATCGGCGTGAAGGAAGCATCTAGAATAATTGAACCGATTTCCACTTTGTCTTTTTTTAAGGTCTCGCTGGAAATGTAACCCAAACCTTTTTCGATGGTTAATTCCCCATTTAAAATGGTTCCTTTGTCAGTAATCGTGGCAATATGCTGATCCTTGTTAATCACTTCAACTTGGCCCGGAGCCTCAAGATCTCCGGCCGTGAGTTCTTTCGAACCTTTGGCTGAAAATTTTATTACCTGTGGCTCATCGCTGGCAACCTTAAAGCGTATTTTCTTCAGGTTTAAGATGATGTTAATGACATCTTCTTTGACCCCGCTAATAGTGGAAAACTCATGATCAACCCCCTCGATCTTAAGCGACGTGATAGCAAATCCCGGCAAGGACGAAAGAATGATTCGTCGCAGAGAATTGCCCAAAGTATGGCCATAACCCGGATACAAACCTTCAATTTCGTAAACACCCTCGAAATCAGTTTCGTTTATTACCCTGGGCTTGGATGGAAAAATGATATTGAAATCTGGCATAGTTTTTTTTAAAAATTAGACCTTTGATTAATTAGTTTTTGTTAACGACTATAAAACTCAAGGATGGAGTTAAAATCTATTGTCGCTTCTGATGCGCCCATAACCGGTTCGCCTTTAACTGTTCCCTCATTTTTTTCAGTATCAAAATTTAGCCATTCAGGCAGGGTATAACTTTTTTGTTTTTCAGCCAGATCTTTAAAGTTGCCTTTGCTGGCGCTTTGCGGCCTAATTTTTATTTGGTCGCCAGTTTTAACTAAGGTTGAGGGGATGCGCATCTTGCGGTTATTAAGGAGGATATGGCCGTGGGAAACCATCTGCCTGGCGGCTTGGCGCGAAGAGGTCAAACCCAGCCGGTAAATGATATTATCCAAGCGCATTTCCAGACGGTTGAAGAGCAAAGCGGCATGGTTGCTGCCTTTTTTATTTTTAACCGCTTCAACGTAATTTCTAAATTGCTTTTCGGTTAAGCCGTAAGTAAAGCGAGCTTTTTGCTTCTCGGTTAATTGTTGGGCATATTCTGACGGAGCGCCTTTGGGATGTTTACCGCCGCGTCTAATCCGTTCAGTGCCGGAAACGGTAAATTTAGTACTTTGGCACTTGCCAAATACTCTATCTCCTACTCGCCGGCAAATTTTAAATTTAGGCCCTAATTTCATATTTTTTATTTTTAAACCCGTCTTGGCTTGGGCGGTTTAGGTCCGTTAAAAGGAACCGGGGTGTGGTCTTTAATTGATAAAATATTTATACCTTTAGCAGCAAAAGCCCGCATGGCCCCTTCGCGACCGGAACCAACACCTTTAATAACAACTTCAACATCCTTTACCCCCATGGCAATCGCTTTGTCAGCGACCATGTCTCCAACTTTGCCGGCAGCAAAGGGGGTTCCTTTCTTAGAGCCAGAAAAACCCAAGGAACCGCTTGATGACCAAACTAAAATATTGCCGGTATTGTCGGCTAAGGAAACTTTGGTATTGTTATAAGTCGCCTCAATATTCAAAACGCCATGCTCTAATTTTTTCTTCGGCACTTTTAAGCCGCTGGCGGTTTTAGAACTGCTTTCTTGGCCTGCTTTTTTAATAATGCGTTTCTTGCCCATAACTCAATCTTTAAAATAAATATTATTTCTTCTCCACCTTGCGCTTGCCTGAGCCCATGGTCTTTCTTACATTGCCGCGACGGGTACGAGAATTGGTTTTTGTTCGCTGACCGCGGCTGGGTAAGCTTTTGGCATGGCGGGATCCACGATAGCATTTGATATCCTTGAGACGTTTAATATTGCCGGTAACCTCGCGCTTAAGATCACCTTCGATTTTATAACTCTCAACTAATTTGCGGATACGATTTTCCTCTTCGGCGGTTATTTGCGGACCTTTTTTCCCAGCGTCAATTTTAGCTGAAACCAGAATTTTTCTGGCACGGGTCAAACCAATGCCGTAAATCGCCGTTAAAGCATATTCCAATCTTTTATTATCCGGGATGGTTATTCCAGCAATACGCATAATTTAAATTAAGATTGTTTTTGCTTATGACGGGGCTTATTTTTACAAATAATATAAAGGTGGCCGCGACGTTTGACCATTTTGCACTGAGCGCATCTCTTTTTGATTGTGGCGCGGATCTTCATAATTATTAAAAACGCCTGGTAATTCTACCCCGATTGCCGTAGTCATCTAAAGTTAACTCGACTTTATCGCCCACTAAAACGCGAATGCGATGAAGGCGCATCCTACCGGCTAGGTAGGCCAGCACCTCTTTTTCGGGATTTATTTTAACTCGAAATTGAGCATTGGGCAAAGCCTCGGTGACAACACCTGAAATAGCTTCGTTTTTTTCAGCTTTATCCATTGCAAAATCCGACCAAACTATCCTAACAAATTAAAGGCTTGTTCGTCAAGGTTGGCTGATGATTGTTTCCACTTTTATACGCTTTTGATCAGTAGGAACGGAACGAACCCAAGGTGGAGAAAAAACAATGCTGGCCATCTGAACAGTTGGAAAATATTTGTCAAAAATCTGGCGATAATTGCCGGCATTAGCCAACTGCAGTTTTTGTCGCAATTCTTGTTCGTTATAAGCCCATACTAAGTGGCCATTGCCCTCTAGTTTAAAGCTGATTTCCTTTAAATTATTGAGATCTATTTTATCCTTATCAATCAAGGAGAATTTCATTTCCGGCCAATTGGTTATGGTGATATCCTCGCCTTGATAATTAGGGATTTGCTTTTGAGCCAAAAATTGGCTCAATTCTTTTTTGTCTAAAAGAATGCCGGTAGCTTTAATTTGCAAACTGATTTCCGCCTTATCGCCAGCCGGCAGGAATTTGGTTGCTCCGGGGTAAAAAGCGGCAATAACCGCATCGTCAAACAAAATATAATCATCAGGAATTTGCGCGCTTAATTTCTTAATTAAATCAGCCGTTAATTTATTTTTTAAATCATTTTCCGCTTTGGCTTTGTCGGCGGGAGAAACTTTGGCTCGTTCGCCTTCAAAACCACCAGTAAAAGCAGTCTTGGAACGGGCGTAGAACTTGGTGTACTTGGCGCTACCTTTAAAGCCTGGGATAGTGAAATCTGTTTGGGCGATATTATAACTTGGTCCGGCCTGATCAGCAGTGACAGTCACGGTTACTTGGCCGGGGACCGTCTCTCCTTTGGCGTTTTTAGTCATTCCGGGTACGACAATACGGTCGTTAATGCGATAAATCAATCCGGCGCTTGACTGAAATCTGGTGTCTTTGATCAAAGCTTGGGCCTGAGTGCTGTAATTGTTGTAAATAGTCAATTGCCCGCTGGCCTTGTCCTTGGCAAATTCTTTACCGCTGGCCGAAATGGTCGTTTTAGCTTCGTCTTCAACTTCTGAAGCCAGAACGAATCTTAAGTCCGACCCGTCTTCCTTGGAAGCATCAAAAATATTATTAACGAGCAAACGTCCTTGTTTGGGGGTTACTTTAACCGTAACTTTGGAAAAAGTTTTAGAGACGAAATAGCCTCCGCTTAAGACTATTACCAAAATTAAGGCTATTAAAGAAACTTTTTTAACCGGGCTTAAATTAATTCTTGATCCTTGCGGCGGGCAGTATTGAGTGATTACCGGTTCGCCGGTAGGCTGACTGTTAATCTCACTGGTTAGAACATGGCTTTCAGGGAAGATATCCCGTAAGCTTTTTTTAGGTGTTTTGTTGATATCATTCATTGTTTTATTTTAGCACAAAAAATAGCTTCGGCTAGGGACCAAGTGTTGGTAAGCGGTGGATTTTGGCCCGTTAAGTGCCGAATGCTTTCTGCTAATAATTTCTCGATAAAAATTGCCTCCATTTTATTGGAACCAAAAGTAATATCGCCAAGGTCAGCTGTTTCAATAAAATTGGCAATTAAACTATCTACCGGCGTATCCCCAATCAGATAAATAGTTTCCGGCAGAAAAATATTTCCCGATGTCTGACCTAGCGCTTCCTTGAAAGAATTTTGCCAGTCAGTGGCCAAATTCTCTAAAGCTCGTTTGATTTTTATCTGCAATTGCTGGTTGGATTTATTGCCGGAGTAGAGATTAAGGACTGAGGCTGCTTCGGTCGGTAAAGTGTTTAATTTGCCGGCTAGCTCTCTGATTAATAAATTTTTGCCGCCGGGAAAAGCCAGATGTCCCGCCAGAACTTTATCCTTAACTATTATCAGATCAGCCAGTTCGTTGCCGGTATCAAGCAGGATAAAGTCCCGATTGGGCAGAAGATCGTTGAAAATCTTATACCCGGCCAATAAGAAAGTTTGGAATTTAACTTTGGCGGCCGGATAATGCTTCTCGATAATATCTTGAAAGCGAGACAAAACAGCCTTTGGTCCCCAGCTGGTGAAACGCTGTATCTCGATTAAATCAGCGGTTTGATCAAAAAAACTGTTTGTATAGCCATTAAGCTTGAGGCCGATAATTTCATCTTCCAATAATAATTCATCTTTGTTTATGGGCAATTTATCCTGTTTGGCCATGCCGTTCACGTAATCAGCCGTAGCTTTAACCGCTTTGGGCTCCTGAGCGCGCAAAGTCTTAATTTGTGAAGAGAAGAATGGTGTCGCCAAGAAAATAAAAAACTCTTTCGGCTTAGTGTCTTTAACACCTTTGGTTTGACTAACTAATAGATCAAGAACTTTACCCAGAGCTTTTTCGATTGAAAATTGAAACTGCTTAAAATCCGGCGTTTGGGAAAAATTGATATCTTCGCGCGCTTCAGCCAAAACTTCTTTAGGCTCGCCATCGGCAATTCTTATTACCGCGCCGTCAACTTGGGCGCTACCAATATCAATTATGCCAATAATTTTATCGCCTTCTTTCTTTTTCTTAGAAAAGACCATTGAATTTATTATAACAAAGAATTTTTAAAATTACCTTACTCTAAAATCGCTTTAATTCGGCGAACACCAGCGGCAACCGCTTCTTCTTTAACAATTTTGAAGTGACCTAACTCGTTTGTGTTGGCAACATGCGGTCCACCACAGAATTCGGCACTAAAAGCTTGTGGTGAGCCTGCCGAACCACCAATTTTATAAACCTTAACAACATCCCCATATTTAGATAAATCAAAAGATAAAGTGGTGACAATTTTTGTCGCCTCATCTTTCGGCAATTCTAATAACTCCACCGGGATTTTCTCTTGAATTTTTTGATTAACTAAACTTTCTATTTCTTCTAGTTGTTCACTTGAAATCTTTTCTGGCCAATTGAAATCAAAACGCAAACGCTCGGCCGTAATATTGCTACCCTTTTGGATTATCTCTTGGCCTAAAACTTGTCTTAAAGCGGCTAAAAGCAAGTGAGTGGCCGTATGATACTTAGTCTCCATTTCGCCAGTACTCGCCAATCCCCCTTTGAATTTTTGCTCTGATCCAGCTTTGGAGACTTCTTGATGCTGTCGCATTTTCTCATCAAAAGCTTTTCGATCAATAGTAACACCTTTTTCTTTGGCTAATTCTTCTGTTAATTCAATCGGGAAGCCGTAAGTTTGATAGAGATCAAAAGGATCGTGGCCTTTCTCAAATTCTTTGATCCCATTGGCCAGAGTTTGCCTGAATTTATTCTCCTCTTTTTCTAACTCGCTAAAAATCTTCTCTCTGTTTTGCTCGAGTTCAGGATAATGTTTTTTGTATTTTTCAATGACAATATGGGCCACTTGGCGAGTGATACCAGGATCAGCCTGCATTTGATCGGCATAGCGTATCGCTCGGCGGATAATTCTTCTTAAAATATAACCACGATCAGTATTAGACGGCGTCACCCCGTCAGCAATCATAAAGACAGCAGTGCGCACATGGTCAGCCAAAATGCGCTTAGCCTTATCATTCGGCCGGGCTGACTGCTGGACTACTTCGCTCATAATTGGAGCAAAAAGGTCAGTGGCAAAGACATCAACCCTGTTTATTACCGCGGTAATTCGCTCCAGACCCATGCCGGTGTCCACATTCTTCTTGGTAAGTGGCTCATAGCTACCGTTGGGAGTTTTATTAAACTCCATGAAGACATTGTTCCAAACCTCGATAATTCTGAAAGAATCTACCAGATCGCCAAATTTCCCTTCTAATGGTTTACTTTGCCCGACTTCGTTATTCGAGCAGACATCATAGAATATTTCTGTGTCTCCTCCGCATGGACCAGTCTTGCCGGCAATCCAGAAATTATCATCAACACCAAGCGGGATAATACGAACATCGCCTTTTACTACCTCGTCTTCGCCAGCAACGCCAGCTTCAAGATTGTATTTTTTAAAAACTTCTTGCCAGATCTTGATTGATTCTTCATCACGCGGTATGCCGTTCTCGCCCTTAAAGACCGTCACATAAAATCTGGCCGGATCAAGACCCAAGCCATAATCTTTATTGGTGAGAAAATCAAAGCTCCAAGCAATTGATTCTTGCTTAAAGTAACCTGATCCGATCCCGTCTTTGGCGTCGGATTCGCCAAGCGACCAATTCCCCATCATTTCGAAGAAAGTTAAGTGGCGATTATCACCCACATCATCAATGTCGCCGGTACGCACGCATTTTTGAATATTGGCAATTCTTGTCCCAGCTTCATGGGGTTGACCCAGAAGATACGAGATCAGGGGTTGCATCCCAGCCGTGGTAAAAAGTGTGCCGCTATCACCATAAGCACTCGGCACCAACGAAGCTGACGAGACAATTTTGTGTCCGCGTTCTTCAAAAAATTTTAAAAACTTAGCCCGAATTTCTTCTGAAGTCATTAGAAATATCTTAGCAAAAAACCACTAAAAATAAAATTACTTAATAATCCCCCCGCCGAGACAAACGTCTTTATCGTAAAGAACCAAGGATTGTCCTGAGGCGGCCAATTGGGGCTTGGCAAAAATTATGGTAGCGGTTTTTTTAGCTTTATCCAAAGCAGTTATCTTGCAATTCTGCAGAGGCTGACGGTATCTGATTCTTGCTTGATATTTTTTACCAATCTCTGGCTCATTGCCAATCCAATTAGTTTGTTCTATTTCAACTTCTAATTTCTCGGTTCGGGCTAATTGAGGATTTTGCGAGACAGTCAAAGTATTTTTCTTAACATCTTTGTCAATCACATAATAAGGTTTCTCGTCAGGTGATTTAACAAAAATCTCAAAGCCGTGCCTTTCGCCTAAAGTAAAGAACATCACCCCGTCATGTTGGCCGATAATCTCGCCTTGCTCATTAAGGACATTCCCTCGGCTTCGCTCGGGACAAGTTCCCTTTTTCCCATTTACTTCACGTTTAAGAAAATCTTTAAAATCAATTTTGCCGATAAAGCACAAACCCTGGCTGTCTTTCTTCTCCGCATTTGGTAGCCCAAATTTTTTGGCTAAAGCCCGCACTTGCTGTTTGGTGTAGCCGCCAATCGGAAAAAGGATTTTGGACAACTGTTCGGTTTTAAGATTCCATAAGAAATAAGTTTGATCTTTATCGAGATCTCTGGACTGAGCGAAGCAAAAAGAAGACTTGACCTCGACTTTCCCTTTATGACCGGGAGAAGGCAAGTCTTCTTTTTGTTGAGCGATGCGAGAATAGTGTCCAGTAGCCACAAAATCCGCACCATTCTCCATTGCCCAATCATAAAAAACGCCAAATTTGATATGTTTATTGCACATCACATCTGGATTCGGTGTGCGTCCGGCTTGATATTCGCTGATAAAATAATCAACTACTTTCTTTTTATATTCCTGGCTAAGATCGAGGGTAAGTAAGGGTATGTCTAAATGAGCCGCCACTCGTCTGGCTTCCCTTCTTTCTTCTCGCCAAGTACAGACGAAACCAGCTGGCTCCCAAACACGAATAAAAACCCCGATCACTTCATAACCGGCTTTCTTTAACAATCCAGCCGAGACAGAGCTGTCTACTCCGCCCGACATACCAACAAACACCCTTCGACCAGGCTCAGGGCAAGCCCGCTTTTTAATCATTAATCCAAATATAACCGACGGTTCTTCTTGTGTCCATTGAAATCAACCGCATAATGCATCAGGCCATCGCGGCCCGTGAGATAGTAAAAATAGGATGAATCCTGAGGTTCTAAGGCGGCAAGAATAGAATCCAGACCGGGATTAGCAATGGGTGTTGGCGGCAAACCCTTATTAGTGTAAGTGTTATAGGGTGAATCCTCTTTCATCGCGTCCTTAGTAATGGTGTAAGTGTTGTAATCGGTAAAGTATTCAAAAGTGGCGTCAACTTGCAGGGGCATACCCTTAGCTATTCTCTTCCAAAGAATACCCGAGATGATCCGGCGATCGCGCTCCGTCCTCGCTTCCCGCTCAATGATTGAGGCCATGGTCAAAATTTCTTCAAATGATTTGTCTGATTGCTCAAGCTGATCCTTGATTTCTTCCATGCGGCCTTTGAAATTTTGGTTCATTTCATAAATAATTTCCGCCGAGTTGTCTAGGGGTGAAAAGAAGTAGGTATCAGGAAAAAGTTGTCCTTCTAAATTTCCGACCCGGCTCAAAAATTCTTCGCGATTGAAATGGGGAATTTCTTTTTCCAATAGGTTGGCGATTTTTTCGTTAGACATGCCTTCAGTCACGGTAATTTTATAGGGCGTGTAGCCTAGGAAGTGACCAGTAAATTTTAACACCATGTTGATAACCGAAACCGGCCGACGAAAAAGATAGACGCCGGCTTGAATATTTTGATCACCGCCCAACAGACGAGCAAACACCTTAAAAGCTATTGGTGACTGAATAAAGTGTTCAGTTTTTAATTTAATTGCAATCTCCGAAGCGGTTTTTCCTTTTTCGATTCTGACGAATTCATTGGCCGGAAAGTTTTTAGGTGGGAAAATAAAGAAAATAAAAACGGAAACGATAAAAACAAAAAAACCAACAATTAAAGCTAAGAGAACAATGGTTTTCTTATTATCAGGCATAAATTTAAATAGGTAGATTTTCCGGTGGTTCTCCTCGTTTAGAGGGAATACGTGCCAAGGTCGGCGTAGTAGCTACTTGCCCAGGGAAATGATAAATAGTGGCCAATTCCTCGGTCGTTAGAGTAATCGGCTGCTTGCTGGCTGGCGGATAAAAATACGAACGCAGGCAGAAATATTTAAAATGCTTACTCTTCAGGCGCCTAGTTCTCCAGCCGAAAGGATCTTGCCAGGGATTATCAAAACCAGTTTTGTGCGACGGTTTGAAGCTGTTCAGTTTATCCGAACCAAATTGTTTCAAACTGGTGTTTATTCCCACATTAACAATTGGCCGTAATTCCTCAGTTGAAGAGTAGAAGGCTCGCAAACCAACATCAAAGCCTAATTTCGTCAGGTTGCGTTCGATGCTCTCAACGACCGCTTTTTCTCCTGGAGACAAATTCATTTTAACCCAAACCTTGCTTAAGTCTTCTCCCTTGGCCTCCTCTCGTTTTAAAAGTTTATCCAACAATCTTTTTCCTTCCTTGGTCCAGTCTTCCCTTTCGCCGGTTTTGGGATTGGCAAAGCGTTTTTTGGCAGCCATAATCATAATCTGAATAGCTACTCGTTCATTCGGTTTAATTGAAGCCAGATGTTCAAGCAGCGGAGTCATCGGATCAATCTTAAATTCTTCCTTGGGATCTTTCTCCATTTCGTAATCAACATAAGTTTTAATCGGATAAGGGTCTGGTTGATTTAGGCTGTATTCAAAAACCTTAATATCCCAGGGCGAACCCGACTGACCATAGGCTATTTCCTTGGTGTAATCATCAGCTTCAGAAATTTCCACTTCCGGATACTGAGAGTAAATGCGCGATTCAACCAAATTTTTGAAGAATTTAGGTATCTGGAAATAAAAGTGGATTCGGCCACCCAGCGAGACCAGTTCAAGCGAAAACCAACCGCGGATGCTACCTTTAATGTATTTATCGATCAACTCACCTTCATAAGTTTGGTGGAAAACTTCCAGGAGCATTTCCATCGCTTTGGGCGACTTGCTAATTTCTTTGGGGATTTTTACCTCCAGTAAAATTCGCGGTTCATTCTTAATGTAATTGGAGCGAATGTATAAAAGATAAACCTCCCATAAGACAATCACCAAAAAGAAAGGGGCCAAATAAACAAAATAAACACCGGCTTTAAACAAGACCTCACCGGCACGAAAAATGATACTGTCGATTACTGTTAAAAAGCTCAAGGTTTGATACATTAAGCTTTATTATAGAACTTCTTTATTTATTTGGCGAGGGTAAAACGGCCGTCAGCCATTTTTTTGAAATACTTAGGATTTTGCAAATTGACGACGACAGTATTGTTTTTAACTTGGCGCTCTCGTAAAACTCGGTCAAGTACTTCGTCGCGGGTTAGTGGCCCGTTTTCTTTAAGCAAGCGCTGGATAACTTCAATCACTGTACCTTTGGAATAGCCCCACTCGGTTAAAGCGTAAAGTCCGCGTCCGACAAGGACAAAACGATTATCTTTAATCAATTCGTTATGGCAAGTAGCCGGATGAGCTTGACGGTTAAAAGTTTTGCCAATATTTTTGGCGACTTGGATAAAATGCAACGGCTGTTTGGTTTGGCGCAAAACCAAATAAGCGTAGTCGCGGATGCCGCGCATATGAATATTGGGTGAAGTGGCCAGACCCCATTCGCCCAAAAGATTTTTTGATAACAGTTTTGACAAATAAAGCCATTTGTCGGCAAATTTTTCAACCGGCTGATTATTGTTGCTGCTAGTCTTAAGTTCGGTCAAAAATTTAGCAATTAATTCCGATTCTGACAGTAAATCGCCTTCAGAGAAATTGGAACAGAGATTATTCAGAGACTGATGGACTTTTTCTGCCAAATCGGCGTTAGTGGTCCAGCGATGATGAAAATTATCATTCTCCTTTAGTTTAGTGAAAGCGTCGGCAATAACTAAAATAAAGTGGATGTGATTTTGTGTTGATTTGTCTTTTGCCAACGATTCCAAGAATATTTGCTCGTGAACAATGCCGCCGAAATCATCCATCGCTTTCTTAACCTGGTTAAAGGTTGGCTCAGCTGCTGCGTAGGCTTTGGATTTTTTGACTAAATTCAAAGCAAAGGCTTCAATCTGACGAACACGTTCTCGGGTAACTTTATATTCTTGACCGATAGCCTCTAAAGTTTCCCTCTTAGCAGTTTGGCCCAAGCCATAACGCTTGGTTAAAACATTTTTACTGCGCGCCGGCAAATCAGCCAGTAATTTTTTGGTGATGTCTTTAAACTTGATATTCATAATAATTTACTCTTATTATTTCTACCACCAAACAGAAGATAAGTCAAATCTCAAACCACCAAGTTCAGCAAGCGGTCCGCAATGTAGATGATTTTTCTAGGCTTTTCTGCTGTCAGCCACTTGGCCACCTTGGCACTAGCCAAAGCCAATTCCAGCGCCCCCTCCTGGCTTAAACCAGCCGGCACAACCAACGAATCGCGCATTTTACCGTTGATTTGGATAACCAAAGTAACATTATCGCTGACTAATTTTTGGGGATCATAAGCCGGCCAGTTTTCAAGATGAATTGACTTGCCTAGTCCGAAATTATGCCATAATTCATCCGCCAGATGAGGCGCAAACGGAGCAAGCAATTTAAGAAGGGTCTTAAAATCTGTCGCCGAAACAGTTTCCGCTTTATCCCAATTATTAACCAGAATCATCATGGCGGAAATTGCCGTGTTAAAATCAAAATTATCAATATCGGCACTTACCTGCTTAATGGTTTTATGCAAAAGAGCGGTCAGCTTCTTATCTTCTCTCTTAACAATTTCGACTTTGCCGGCTAAACGCCAGATTTTTTCTATAAAGCGGCGAGCACCCATCAAATTGCCGGTACTCCAAGAAGCGCCCTGGCTGAAAGGTCCCATAAACATCTCATAAATGCGCAGGGTATCAGCGCCATAATTTTTGACGATATCATCAGGGTTAATCACATTGCCCCAGCGCTTGCTCATCTTGCGTCCGTCAGCGCCGGCTATTAGGCCTTGATTTTTAAGCCGGGCAAATGGTTCAAGTTGGCTAACGAGCCCGAGATCATATAAAAACTTGTGCCAGAAACGAGCATAGATTAAGTGGCGCGTAGCATGCTCGGTACCGCCAACATACATATCAACCGGCGACCAATAGGCCTCTTCCTTCTTGTCCACTAGTACTTGCTTGTTGTCAGGGTCGAGGTAGCGCAAATAGTACCAAGACGATCCCGCCCATTGCGGCATAGTGTTAGTTTCGCGCTTGGCCGGTTCGCCGCAAATTGGACATTTGACATTCACCCAGTCTTTGATACCGGACAACGGCGATTCGCCAGTGCCTGTTGGAGCGTAACTTTTAACCTTGGGCAATTTAACCGGCAGATTAGTTTCGGCCACTGGCACTAATCCGCACTTGGGACAATGAATAATCGGGATGGGTTCGCCCCAATAGCGCTGGCGGGAAAAAACCCAATCGCGCAGTTTGTATTTGACCGTCATTTGTCCGCGGACAAATTTAGTAATAGCTCTTTTGGCTTTAGCGCTGGATAGATTATTAAACTTGCCGGAATTGACCAGTTTACCCTCTTCAGTATGAATAATCAGATCCCTATACCAATCATTGTCAGCCAACCATTTCCAGACATTTTTCTTGTCCCAGTCTTCGCCAACATATTTGGCGGCCAGTTTGTCTATTTCCTCTTCATTTTCCGGCGACAAAACATAGCGAGTAACTTTGCCTTTTTTATCTTTAAAAATAAAAACTGCTTTCCCCGCTGAATTATATTCATTCCAAAAGCCCGGCGACATCTTCTCAGTAATTAATTTTTCATAAGCTGAAAGCTTTTTAGGATCAAGTATTAACAGACGGTCACCATCGGGTCTTTTCTCCACCACTTGCGCGCCGACCGCCTCCAAATCAGTATCGGTAATTTCACGTGCACCCATTAGGTAACTTTTAACTGGGACCCGATCTTTGGCTATAACTTGGATAATTGGCAAATTAAATTTGACGGCAAATTGATAATCGCGCTCGTCATGGGCCGGTACGGCCATAATCGCGCCGGTACCGTAATCGGGCAAAACATAATCGGCCACCCAGATGGGAATTTCTCTCCCACCGGCCGGATTAATTGCCGTTAAACCTTCTAATCTAATGCCGGTCTTTTCTCGACCTTCAGCCGTACGTTCAATTTCAGTTTGCTTGCCAGCCTTTTTAACATACTGGCGAACCTCTTTAAGGTTAGAAATTCTATCAGCCAAATTTTCAATTAATGGATGCTCGGGCGCTATTACTAGATAAGTCGCGCCAAATAAAGTATCGGCTCGAGTGGTAAAAACTTTAACTTCGTCTAAACAATGTTCAAGTACTGCCGGTTCGATCGTACCGCAAACATGAGCTTTGTTAGCTTTAATTTGAAAAGTCAGGCCGCCAAGCTTCTGCTGGATTACTCGCGACTGGCCTTCAGAGATAATAATGTCATCAACATCTTCCAAAATTACAACTTTGCTAGCGTTCTTTTTAATTTTGTCAACATTAAACTTCCAGCTCATCAGATATTTAGCAGCCAGACGTTCCTTGTCGCGGAATTTAGGCTCGATTAAACCAGCCACCAAAATCAGCTTGCGAATCGGTTTGTTTAGCCTTTCTAAAATCCGATAAGCCACAACTGAACCAAGGCTGTGACCAAGCAGGATTGTGTTCTCGTCAAATTTTACTTTGGATAAAACATACTCAGCCTGTTCGACGACATCCGGAATATAGGAATGTGGCAAATCAAGAGTAATAACCTCATGACCATGAGCTTCGAGCTCACGTTTAAGCCACGGGAAAAAGCAGTTATGACCATTGCCCTTCCAGCCGTGTAAAAATACAAATCGGTATTTGGTCTTCAGAGGAAAAGAGATCTCCGATCCTTCACTGCGACCAATCCAATTTTTTTGCGATTCTTTAATTGATTCGGGCCAATCTAAATCGTCCAGATCTTTAAGCAGGCGGTCGGCATAATTGGTGATTTTAAGCACCCATTGGCGCATTGGCTTTTTCTCAACTTCTGAACCGCAGCGTTCGCATTTGCCATTTTCAAGATCTTCGTTGGCCAAGCCAGTCTGACAAGACGGACACCAATTAATCGGTTCGTAAGATTCGTAGGCTAAGCCTTTCTTATAAAGCTGGAGAAAGATCCATTGCGTCCATTTGTAAAATTTAGGATCAGTGGTATTGATTTCCCTTGACCAGTCATAATCAAAACCGATTTTCTCCAATTGCGATTTAAAGTATTTGATATTTTTTTTAACCGCTAGCTCGGGATGAATCTTATTCTTGATCGCATAATTCTCCGCCGGCAAGCCAAAAGCGTCCCAACCCATTGGGTGTAGGACGTTAAAACCGTTCATGCGCTTAAAGCGCGAATAAATGTCAGTGGCAATGTAACCCTTAGGATGACCAACATGTAGCCCTTCGCCAGAAGGATAAGGGAACATATCTAAAACATAGTATTTGGGATCTCCTCGCCTACCGGCAGGCAGGTTAGCGCTTTCTTTCGTTTTATAAATACCTGACTTAGCCCATTCTTTTTGCCATTTTTTCTCAATTTTTAGGTGGTCGTATTTAACAACTTTAGAATGCTTTTTCATTCACAGATTTTAGCATGAAATAAGAGAATTTCAATTTATAGAAATAAAAAACCATTCGTTGTGCAGACGAATGGCCTTTCACTACAGAGAACTTGACGCTCAGCCAGACCCTGGGATCGAGGAATCCGGTCCTGGATGCTCTTAGGCCCTTAGAGACCAAGGACTTGAGCAAACATAAGGGGTTATGACACCGCACTGTCATGGGTCCCGACGAATCGGGTGGAGTACCTTCCCCTCCCAATTGGAGACCGCGGACCACGGCAGAATGTCTGCAACCCAGGCAAACACTGCTATTGATTGGTGGTTGCCGCCTTTGCTGAGGGTGACTGTTCGGGTTAAGCCTTACCCATCCCACTTTTACCAAGTTCTGGCTAGCCGAAGCTGTAAGACCAACCAGAACCCCTCTAGTAAAGAGCTTCGTCAAGCAATCTTTTTTGAGATTAACACGTGCAGTTAGTTATGTCAACTTAACCGTCAATCCTTAAATTTCTTGATACCGAGAAAGATAAGGGTGGCTAAAGCTAAGCCAAGAATAATCACTCGCAGGTAATCATCCATAGCTGACCAATACTGCATTGAAGCAATTATGAACGAGAGGACACCGCCATAAGACAAACCAAGCGAAATCACGGCATTGGCTGAGATAATCAATCCGCCGACAAGAGAAGCGACGCCGAGCAGGACCAAAATTAAGAAAACATTGCGACGATAGAGATTATCTGCTTTCTCAAAATCTTTCTGGCAAGTGTAATAAGTATCGCAATAAGAATTAGAGGTGGCGGGAGTAACTTGGCCCCTTTCGTCAATCTCGGCTGGCACCGGTTTACCTACTGGCCCTTCGGTCCACGAGCCTCCCACTTTCAAACAAGCTTCCTTGGTGCCTGGTTGAATATTAACTTGCTTGGTTTGACAGAAATCTTCAAACTTTGGCTCTTTATAAACTAGGCGAGTCGAAAAATGAAAGAACAAATTAAGCACGACAATTATCCCAACAATCAGCGCCCATTTAAGAATATTTTTATTTTGCATATGATTATAATTAATGATAATAAATATTAGTAATAATGTGAATAAAATTATTAAGACGATCATATTTTGAATTCAATAACGTCCCCGTCTTTGACAATATACTCCTTACCCTCGGTTCGAACTAAACCTTGCTCGCGAGCTTTGCCATAAGATCCAGCTTTAACCAAATCTTGCCAATTAATTACTTCAGCCTTAATAAATTTGTCATAAAAATCAGTGTGAATTGCTGTGCCAGCCACTGGTGCTGTGGAATCTTTCTTAATTGTCCAGGCTCTCGTCTCGTCCGTGCCGGTTGTTAAGAAAGTGATTAAACCAAGCATTTTGTAACTTTCTTTAATCAAATCATTAATGCCGTCATCTTCAACGCCTAATTCTTTTTTGAAAACTTCTTTATCGACTGTTTCTAATTCGGAAAGTTCGCCTTCAATCTTAGCATCGACAATCACGTAGTTAGCCCCTAACTTTTTTAAATATTCAATAACCGGCGGTTCGGAAGTCGAACTTCGGGCTCCTTGAAGTTCGACTTCCTTACCAACAGATTTTTTATTTAAAACATAAAGAATCGGCTTAGCTGACAATAAGTGCATCCCTTTCAAAATTTCCGCCTCTTCTTTGGCGAGAGAAATCGTATTGGCCATTTGCCCTTTCTTTAGAACTTTTTCAATCTTAACTAAAACCTCGTTTTCAATAATTGCTGGTTTATGTCCCCTTTTAACATCATGAGATAGGTTCGCAATTCTTTTACTGACAGTTTGCTCATCAGCCAGAATCAATTCGAGATTAATCGTCTCAATATCATCAATCGGGTCAATTTTGTTGGAGACATGGGTGATATTAGAATCTTCATAGATGCGCACCACTTCAGCAATCGCATCCACTTCGCGGATATGAGAGAGAAATTGATTACCCAGACCTTCACCCGATGAAGCCCCCTTCACCAAACCGGCAATATCCACGAACTCAATCGCTGCCGGAATCTTCTTGGCTGACTTGGAGAAATCATTGAGAATATCGACTCGTTCATCTGGCACGGCCACAATGCCTACGGCCGGATCAATGGTGCAAAACGGATAATTCTCGGCCGGTACGCCCTTTTGAGTGAGCGCATTAAACAGCGTCGACTTCCCGACGTTTGGTAATCCGACAATTCCAATAGAAAGTCCCATGATTTTATTTCTTAGAGAGAAATTCCAATTCCGCTCGATGATTATTCATCACCTCCATCATCACTTGAGCCTGATTGCCACCGGCTTTCATTTTTTCATCAATTTCCTTGGCAATTTGCTGGAAAAGTTCCGGATTTTTATTGACTATCTCCATTACCAGATCAGCTTGCTCCTCGGGCACGCCCTTGGCTTGGAGCATTTTTTTAATCATAAATTCTTTAAACATATTTCCTGTTTGGTGGACCCGAGCGGACTCGAACCGCTTACCTCCTGCTTGCAAAGCAGGCGTTCTACCAGCTGAACTACGGGCCCTAGTTGTCTAAGTTTAGGACAAAAAAACAAATATTTCAATCCTTAAACTAAACGCTTGTTGGTAAAAGCAAAACCCGAAGAACTTTTCAAATACCTTTCAAAGTCATAAGCCTTTTCTTTATTCGTAAAACAACAATACCAAGTGATAACAAAAGGTGTTTTAGATTTGTTAGATTTTGTTTCTTTTCGATTGTGTTGTTGTAATCTCTGTTTTAAATCAGTAGTTACTCCAATATATTTACTATTATCAACTTTACTTTTTAGAATATAAACATAATACACTTTTAAATTATAACAGCCCCACGCCGTTATTGCCCAGCAATAACTCTGCGGGGCACCACTTCGCTTGTGGTTTGCGATATTTCTTTACATTTTTTTGAGTGCGTGCACCGCGAAGCTCCGAGTGCTTAGCAAGGAGCGAAGTGGTGGACCATAGCGGGATCGAACCGCTTACCTCTTCCATGCCATGGAAGCGCTCTACCAAGTGAGCTAATGGCCCAAATAAGCACTTTTAAATATACCAGTTTTTTATTTGCTTGCCAAATTGTTTTAAAAATATTAATATTAAATTCGCCCCCGTTAGAGAGGGACAGCGGTTACCAACACCGTAAGCGACCGCAAGCGATAAACCCAGGTACGCGACCGTCCCTCTCTTCCCCTCCGGCGGAGCCAAGATGTATGCCCCCTAACATCTGGCTCCGCCCTTTTTATTTACCAAAACTTGAAGAGGTCCAATAAATCCCAGAGAGATTTTTTGGTTTTTTGATCAGTGCTTGTTGCGGTGCTTGTCGGTTCTGCAACCTCAGGATTAGGGACGTCTAGTTCAGCAAACAAACCGGGATATTTCAATTCAAGCAATTGTCGACGGACTTGCCTTAGTTGCCTTTGTAAAGAAGCGATTTTTCTCTGTTTAATCAGCTCCTGCTTTTCAAAAAGTTTTTCTTTTGAAACCTGTTCAGGACTAATAACCGACAAAGAAGCGATGCTGCCGGACAGAGGAGGTTCAGCTTCCGGCTCCGGTTCAGGTTCAGGTTCGGTTCTGTCGATTTTTATGATTGCTTGATTTTCAGTTTCCTGATTATCAACATTATCGGTGCTGTAATATTTTATAGTCGTTGTGCCTTCGGCCGTAATAGTAAAAGGCGTTAGGTATTCGACAAAATTATCCGGCGTAGTGGTTGAATAATAAGTCTTTTTGATTCCCGCTCCGTCATCAGCCGATGACAGAGTCACTATTACATCTTCATCAGCCCAAGTATCAAAAGCATAAGCTGAGCCACTGGCCAAAGCCGAAGCGCCAGTTACCGGAGAAGTATTGTCAACCAGAATTGTTTCGCTAGTGTTGGTGGCTTGACCACCAACATCCGAATAAATCACTTGGACAGCATAAGTGCCGTCAGCAACCGGATCATTACTATTATCTTTGCCAGTCCAATACTTGGGTTGAGGATTGGTGACACTGCCTGAACTGTAGAGATGCTTAACCTCGGTGTCGCTGTCATCAATGATATTAAGATCAACAGCAACGGCGCTAGAAAATCTTAAATCAATGGTTGTCGTGCCAAAAGTTGATGAGGCATTTAAGGGAGCAATGGCTGAATTGATAATATCGATAGTCAAAGTGGCGTTCGGACCGGCCGGCGGAGCCATCATCAACATCATGGGAGCAAATCCTGAATCGAAGCTTGAAGCGTTATCGTCTTCTTCTTTCTCTTCTTCCAATTCAGAATCAGTTGTTGTTGAGGATTCCTCTGTTGAAGTTGAGTTTTCTTCCGTCTCTTCTGGTTCGCCAATAATCGGTTCGGTTGAGCTGGCTTCCTCGGCCCAGACTTGCCAACTAAGAACCAGCAAAAACATCAAACAGACAATAAAAATCGCTAAATACCTAGATTTTGGCCTCATAAAATATTTAATTTAAAGCTTGTAATTGGCTAGGGGCAAATCTAAAGACCAAGATAGCACTAATTGCCCTTGTAAACTGTGGATAACTTTTTAGGCCAAAAACTAACTTTTAAGCGTCAAATTTATGAGATGATCCAAAAATTCACCGTAAGAAATACCGGCAGCTTTAAGTGATTTGGGCACTAAGGATTCTTCGGTTAATCCGGGCAAAGTATTCACTTCTAAGATATAGATTCCTCGCGGTGAAATGATAAAATCAGAACGGGAATAATGCCTTAAACCCAGCAAACGATGAATTAGAACTGCTGCTTCCTCCAATTCTTCCTTTTCTTTTTTGGTGAAACGCCCGGGACAAATTTCTTGCGTTGTACCGCTGTACTTGGCTTCATAATCAAATAATTTTTTATGTTGAGGCAAGACAATTTCCACTGGCAATAAGGGATAAAAATTTTGATTCCGCAAGCCGTCAACAACGCCAGCCGTTGCCTCTCGACCGCGAATATATTCTTCAACCATAATAGTTGGACTTTGTCTAAAGCAATCAACAATTGCCTGAACCAAGTCGGGATAAGTTCTAACTAAAGACAGACCGACTGAGGAGCCGGAGGCGGCGGGTTTAACTATCCACGGCGGTGCCATTTGGCGGAAAACATCGTAAGCCATATCCTCCGTTTCGTCAGCGTTTTTGAATTGCAGAGACAGGCCCGCGGGTGTTTTTAAGCCGGCTTTTTTAAAAATATCTTTGGCTCTTTGTTTGTCCATACCCAGAGCCGAAGCCACGGCGCCGGAACCGGTATAGGGCAACTGGTAAGAATCTAATAATTGCTGAACTTGACCATCTTCGCCATATTCGCCATGCAGAGCGTTAAAAATCACGTCAACTTTATCAGCAATTTGCGAGAGTGAAGTCGGCAAGCCATTATAATGCCAAGTACCATCCCGTGTAAGCAGCAAATCAGCCGGCTGATACTTGTCAGCTGACAGATTTTTGAGAACCTGAGCGCCGGTTTTGAGAGAAACTTCATATTCCGAACCGGGCCCTCCTCTTAAAACTCCAACACGGGTCAATAATGGCATTTTATTTTAAGATCTCTTTAATTTTAGCGACGACATCGTCCAGAGTGAAGTTGGCTTTGACCAAGAAATCGTTTGCCCCCAGATCTTTGGCTTTTTTTATATCCTCTTCTTGCCCAAGATTAGAAAAAACAACAACCGGTATGTTCTTGGTTTGCTCGTTGGCTTTGATCTGCTTTAAAACTTCGAAGCCGTCAACTCCGGGCAAAAGCAAATCCAAAAAGATCAAATTGGGCAGCTCTTTAGGAATAAGATCAATGGCACTTTGGCCGTCAGTAGCCACAATGATCTGGTAACCCTCATCTTCAAGTTTTTTGGCGCTCAACGAACGCAAAAATTCGTCATCCTCAACGATTATAATTTTTTTCTTGTCCATAATTTTAAACTAAACTAATAATTTATCTAGAGATATTATACTTTCTTCTGGTGCAGAGGTAAAGTGAAAGAAAAAGCGGCTCCGCCGGCCGGCTTGTTCTCAAACCAAATGGTGCCATTGTGCTTCTCAATGATATCGCGGGCAATAAACAGGCCCAAACCGGAACCATTCGGCTCGGCTTTGATGGCATTGCCGGCACGAAAGAATTTTTGGAAAATTTTACTGGTATCGGCCGAAGGAATGCCGATACCGGAATCAGCAACAGAGATCTGGACCGCTCCTTCCGCCGTATTTAATCTCTCGTCCGACAGTTTGATCGTTACTCGGCCATCTTGAGGCGTATATTTAATGGCATTATCGATCAAATTCTCGATCACCATGCGAATTTTATTGTAATCCATATCAATAAAAGGAATCGGGGTCTTTGGCTTTTCTAAAGCCAGCTCAATTTTTTTCATTCTGGCTTGGCTCGTAAATTCCTGCAGAGTTTCTTCAAGCAATTTGGACAGGTCGGCTGGTTGGAATTTGTAATCAACTTGTTCTTCCTCAATCGAATCAACCTTAAGCAGATCGTTGACAATAGTAATCACGCGATTAGTGCTGATTAAGCCCTGCTCCATAGATTTTTTAAAATCATCGCTAACTACTCCCAATTGCCCCTTGGCGGCCAAATCAAAAATCCATTTAATGGCCGCCAGTGGCGTACGCAGTTGGTGAGTGGTAACTGAAACAAATTTTGATTTGGCTTCCTCCAGCGATTGTAATCTTTTATTGGCCATGGTTAAAGCCAGATCTTTAGAGTAAAGGTCGCGGTTCTTGGTCTCAAGTTCCTTATTGATTTTCTCCAGTTCGGCGATCTGCCGAGTTTTAAGATTGGCTTGCTCGATTAGAAACTTAACTCGGCTTTCGCGATTTTGCAGATAACGCCCCGAAAAAAAAGCAACCAGAGCAATCGTCGCCGCCACTACCCAAAAAGCTGGGTAATTAAAAAAATCAAAAACCAGATAGGAAGCTAGCATGCTCCCATTATAATACTTTGCTGCGCAGCTGCCTATGGTAATTCAGTGCAAAACGGTGGGCTTCGCTATTGGCAGTGATAATGACATTATAATAGTCGTGGATAATAGCCGGATCGCCCAACAATTTTCCCGCCCGATGCTTTTCATTTTTAACAACACTCACAACTTTGATATCAGCCAAATTGAACTCATTTAGAACTTGGCAAACAACGTTAGTCTGAACTTGATTGCCGTCCACCACAATCAAATCCGGTTTAGCCCATTCAGGATGATTAAAGCGCCGAGTTAAGATCTCTCGCAGGTTGGCTGGATCATCAGCTCGATTAGCCTTTAATCCCCGCAACTTGAAACGTTTGTATTCGCTTTTGTCCAATTCGCCATTCTGCCAGACAGTCATGGCGCCAGTAGTATTTTTACCGGACAAGTGAGCAATATCGTAAGCCTCGATTCGAATGATTCTGGAATCATTCGCTCCGCCTTGAGTGGATATGTTTTTGTTTTTTAATAAAGAAATATCTTGAATGTGGTTTAAAGCAAAAATCTGATTTCTGATTTTACTCGCTTTTTCAAACTCTTGCTTTTTGGCCAAGCTTTTCATTTCCCGCTCCAGATTTTTAGTTATTTCTTTTTTCTTGCCGGCAAAAAACAGGGTAAGATTGCGAGTAACTTTACGATAATCATTTTTAGAAATTTCACCCGTGCAAACTCCTGGGCATAAGCCAATCTGGCGGTTAAAGCAAGCTTTGCCGGAATTAGGTTCGCACTTATCCCGGTATGGAAAAATTCTGCGGATAATTTTCAACGCTTCTTTAATTTCTGAAGCATAAGGATAGGGGCCGAACTTCTGGCTGATTTTTAAATTTTTCATCTGAGTCAGCACGCGGCCGCGAATCGGCAAAACACGGGGAAAATCTTCATCAGTAATAACCACATACCAGTAACTTTTATCATCCTTCTCGCGCGTATTGTAAGGCGGTTGATGCTTCTTGATTAATTCAGTTTCTAAAAGTAGTGCTTCTAAAACAGAGTCGGTTTCTTGCCAATCAAGTTTATTCGCTAATTTCACCATCTGAGCTATCTTGGGGCCACGCTTGTCCTCCATAGCTTTAGCGACGGAGGGAAAATAACTCTTCACCCGATCCTTGAGCGAAGTGGCTTTGCCGATATATAAAATCTGCGAAGCGGATTTTATAGCCTGCGAAGCCTTCTTGACCAGCGAAGCTTTAGCGGAGTTGGTGGCGGAGTAGGCTAGCGGGCCAAGAAAGAAGTAAACACCTGGCTCATCAGGCAATTTGTATTTTTTTAAGTCTTTGTCGATCATTACTTTTTTCTAAGTGCACGCTTTAAATATTTTGCCGTGTAAGAACCCTGCGCGTAAGCTACCTCTTCCGGCGTACCCTTGGCCACAATATTACCGCCGCCATTGCCGCCCTCAGGTCCCATATCAATTACATAATCGGCACATTTAATTACTTCCATATTGTGTTCAATCACCAAGACCGTATTCCCCTTCTCCACCAACTTTTGTAAAATTTCGTTTAAGCTTTTAACGTCCTCATAATGCAAGCCGACTGTCGGTTCATCTAAGATATAAATGGTTCGCTCAGTGAAAGGACGATAGAGCTCGGCCGAGATTTTAACCCGTTGCGCTTCCCCGCCCGACAAAGTCGTAGCTGACTGGCCCAGTTCAAGATAGCCCAAACCGACATCGTTTAAAGTCTTCAGTCGGTCATAAATTGCCGGAATGTCGCCAAAAAAATCCAGAGCTTCCTCGACTGTCAGATGTAAGATCTGATTGATATTTTTTTTCTTGTATTCAACTTCCAGCGTATCTTTTTCATAACGCGTCCCGCCGCAGACATCGCAAGGTACGAAAATCGTCGGGAGAAAGTGCATCTCCACCGCCACTTCGCCATTGCCTTGGCAGGCTTCGCAACGCCCGCCTTGAACATTAAAAGAAAAGCGGCTCGGCTTCCAGCCGCGGGCACGCGCCAGCGCAGTAGCCGACAATAATTCACGGATATAAGTAAAAGCGCCGGTATAAGTAGCCGGATTCGAACGCGGCGTGCGGCCAATCGGCGACTGGTCAATCATCACTACTCGGCTTAGATATTCACTCCCGCCAAATTCTTTGCAGTTATGAAGTTCGTTGCTGCGGTAGCGCCGTTCCAATCCATTCTGTAAATTTTTATGCAAAATCTCATAAACCAGTGATGATTTGCCCGAACCGGAGACGCCGGTAATCGCCACCATCTTGCCAAGCGGAATATCGACATTAAGATTCTTGATATTAAAAATATTACCGCCGCGGATTCTGACCGCGCCCTTATCGCTGGTGCGGCGCTTGGCCGGCACCGGAATTGATTTGTCGCCGCGCAAATAATCAACCGTTAAAGAATTATGATCATTCTTTTTTGATGTCAGTAATTTCTCCGTTTCGCCAGCCACCACCACATGACCGCCATGGACGCCGGCACCCGGACCAATATCCACCAGATAGTCTGAGGCAAAAATAGTGTCTTCGTCATGTTCAACCACAACGATCGTGTTGCCCAAATTGCGCAACTCTTCGAGCGTCTTGATTAATTTATCATTATCGCGCGCATGCAAACCGATAGTCGGCTCATCAAGCACATAGAGCGTACCCACCAAGCGCGAACCAAGCTGAGAAGCCAAGCGGATGCGCTGAGACTCGCCGCCCGAGAGAGTGCCTGCATGACGATTGAGTTCAATATAATCCAAGCCAACATCCAGCAAGAATTTGAGTCGGGCGTTAATTTCTTTTAATAACACTTCAGAAATCGCTTTCTCTTTAGCCGTTAATTTAAGTTTGGCAAAAAAGTCACTGGCCTCTTTGATGGAGAGAGCGACAACCTCAACAATATTCCGTGACCCACGAAGCTTCAGCGAAGTGGGGTTATCATCACCGATCGTAATCTGCAAAGCTTCTTGACGCAGGCGCGCGCCGTGGCACTCTTCACAAGGCTCATCGCCCCACATATGTTTAGTGCCTAAGCCATGACAAGCCGGACAGGCGCCATAAGGTGAGTTAAAGGAGAATAGCCGCGGTTCAATTTCAGGAAAAGAGAAACCGTCATTAGGACAGGCAAATTTTGCTGATAATAGAAAGGTATTCGCTTGCCCTGAGCTTGACGAAGGGTCACCAATAATAATCTTGACCAAACCTTCCGATTCTTTAAGCGCCCGCTCCACACCCTCGGTCAATCTTTCGTTCGCCGAATCGAATTTAGCAACAGCGACAGCATTGCTAAGTTCGCCCCGCTGAGTCTTGCTTGCCGGCCGTAGCCTTGGCGAAGGCTGGGTGGAGTGGGGCTTTATATCAGAAATAAAATCAACTAAAGGAATCTGATCAACGATCACATCGATATCATGCTTTTTGGTTTTGGCCAGAATAATCCGTTCACGTAATTTATAACGCTTGCCGTCCAACAAAATTTCGGCGTAACCCTTCTCGATCAGGTCATAGAGTAATTGATAATATTCGCCTTTTCGTCCACGAATAAGCGGCGAAGTGATAATGACAGTAGCGTCTTTTTCCCAGCCCGAGGCTGGTCCGCCTAGGGCGGATTTAACAAAATTAACAATCTCTTCGTGCGATAACTTCTCAATCCTTGTGCCACAAACCGGACAATGCGGTTGGCCAATGCGAGCAAAAAGTACACGCAGATAATCATAAATTTCCGTAATCGTCGCCACAGTCGAACGCGGATTGTGCGAGCGCGACTTCTGATCAATTGAAATAGCCGGCGAGAGGCCAGAGATATCATCAACATCCGGCTTAGGCAATTGCTTCAAAAATTGACGAGCATAGGCCGACAGCGATTCAACATAGCGTCTTTGTCCTTCAGCAAAAATCGTATCGAAGGCAAGACTCGATTTGCCCGAACCCGAGAGACCAGTAAAGACCACGAGCTTATTCCTCGGAATCTCGAGATTGATATTCTTCAGATTATGGGTCCTCGCACCCTTAATTTTGATTTTATTTTCTTCCATATACCACTAACCGCCCCGTGGTTTGCCCATAGGGTGATGGTGTGATTATAACACAATTGGTTTATTTAATAAACCCTTCAGCTTGGAGCTGCCAGAGCTTGGCATAAATGCCGCCGGTTTGGCTAGCCAACTCATCATGAGTTCCCTCTTCGATAACTTGGCCTTTATCAATCACCACAATGCGATCAGCATGACGAATCGTCGAGAGGCGATGGGCAATAACCAAAACGGTTTTGTTTTTCATTAATTCGTTGAGCGCTTCTTGGATTAAATGTTCGGATTCAGAATCAAGGCTCGAAGTAGCTTCATCCAGTACCAAGATCGGCGCGTTGCGCAAAATGGCCCTGGCAATCGCCACCCGCTGGCGCTCGCCACCAGAGAGTTTAATACCGCGTTCACCAACATAAGTGCTGTAACCATGTTCCTGCTTAACAATAAAGTCATGGCAGCGCGCTTTTTTCGCCGCTTCAATCACCTCTTCATCAGTCGCTTTCGGCTGACCATAACGAATATTCTCCATTAAAGTACGGTGAAAAAGGATCGGATCCTGAGGCACCAAGCTGATGTTCTTCCATAAGCTTTCCTGCGTTACCTTGGCGATGTCTTGATTATCAATGGTAATCTTGCCACTAGTTAGATCATGCATTCGGAAAATCAGTTTTACCAAGGTTGTTTTACCAGCACCCGATGGTCCGATGAAAGCGATATTTTCTCCCGGTTTAACAATCAGATCCAATTTGTTAAGGATAGTTCTGCCTTGACCGTATTTGAAGACCACTTTATTGAACTTGATCTCGCCCTTCTTAACTTTAAGTTCTTTGGCTCCCGGCATATCAACAATCTCATGCGGTGTAGAGAGAATAATTGTCATTTCTTCAGCATCAGCGAGATGCTCATATAACTGGCGAATAACGCGGCCGAAATTCCAGATCTCATTAAAGAGATTAAAGATATAGACCTGAATCAAAACAAAATCTCCTACTGTTAGCACGCCCTGTTGCCATAATTTAATCGCCACAAAGAAGATTCCAATCTCCAAAACAATGGTTAAAAAGCCCTGCAAAGCGTCAAAGATCGTGCCTAAATTCCAGGTAAATTTGCGCAAAGCGGTCAATTTGCCGACAGTTTCGGCAAAGTTTTTAACTTCGCGCCAGTAACCGTTAAAAAGTTTAACGTTGGCGTTGTTGGTGATGGTATCAGCCAAAACAGCCGTTGTTTCGCTCTCGGCCTCGTTGCGTTTGATATCATACTGCAACTTGTATTTGGTAAAAGTGTAATTAACAATCAGGAAGATTATTGTCCAAATTAAGATCGCGAGGGAAAGATAGAGGCTGCGAGTCGCCAAGATAACAATAATCATCACAATATTAACGACGAGAGGAATAATATTCCAGATAATTTTATCGACTACCCCCTCAAAGCCACGCGTAAACCAATTGACTCGCTTAACCAACGAACCGACAAAATTATTATTGAAATAAGAAAAAGAATGCCGGTGTAGATTGGCAAAACATTTATTAGCCAGATCACCAAGCGCTCGTGTTTCAAGACGACTGATAAAAATATTATTAATCCGCCACAAGAGCCAATGCACCAGATCCAGCGCGGCAATCATCATCAGGATTTTCAACAATCCTTGGACTAAAATCCCCCGCTCGCCCGGTTGAGATAATAGGTTGAAAAAATCTTTAAAATAAAGCGGAATAATTGAACCAATAACAGATAAAGCCACGACAGCCAAGATACTGATCACCATCGAGAAAGGGTAATGTGCCGCTGCTCGAGCATAAATCGAGAGTGTTTTTTTGGTATTATCTTTCACCACAAAGATTATAACATTTCTCATCTTGTTCTTTCTAGTTTAAAAACAAAATAAAGAACCCGGACGTCGGGGAGCGTCCGGGTTTGAGAGAGCTATTGCAGCTCTCTTTCCCTCCTCTGGTGGAATGCGGTCACTTTGCTGCTGCCCCCTAGGTGAGATTGAGGATGAATTTTATAATAGCATATCACCCCTTCTTTTCCAACGCGCGGATTTCGTCGCGCAAGATGGCCGCAGTTTCGAAATCCAGTTCCTTGACTGCTGCGTTCATTTGCTTGGTTTTCTCCTTGATTAATTTCTTAAGATTGCCACTATAAAGTTTCTCGTCCACCAGTACCAGCTCGCCCACCGCTTTAGCCCGTTCTTTGGCTAAACTGTCAGTAATATCTTTAACATTTTTAATCACCGATTTCGGCGTAATCTTATGATCTTGATTATATTTGATTTGGATCGCGCGCCGGCGATTGGTCTCACTAATCGCCTGCTTCATCGAGCCGGTAACAGTATCAGCATAGAGAATCACCCGACCGGCTAAATTGCGCGCGGCTCGGCCGATAGTTTGAATAAGTGAGACTTCCGAGCGCAGGAAGCCCTCTTTATCAGCATCAAGAATACCGATAAAAGAAACCTCAGGCAAATCAAGACCTTCGCGTAATAAGTTAACGCCGACCAAACAATCAAACGAACCGCGCCGAAATTCAGTTAGAATTTTAATGCGTTCCAATGTCTTCACTTCACTGTGAAGATATTCAGCTTTAATTCCCTCACTCTTCAGATATTCACTTAAATCTTCAGCCATTTTCTTGGTGAGCGTTGTCGCAATCACCCGGTTGCCATTTTTAATTTCTTTTTGTGATTCATTAATGAAGTCTTTAATCTGGCCAGGGTAATTTTTATTAGAAATAATGGGCTTCACCTGGATTTCAGGATCAATAAGACCAGTTGGTCTAATGATTTGTTCAATCACGCCAACTTTGCCACTTTTCTCTAATTCATATTCACCCGGAGTAGCGCTAGTGTAGAGGACCTGACCAATTCGTTCTTCAAATTCTGGGAATCGTAACGGGCGATTGTCTAAGGCACTCGGCAAGCGAAAACCATATTCCACCAAATTTTTCTTGCGGCTCTCATCGCCGGCATACATACCGCGAATTTGCGGCACCGCCACGTGCGACTCATCGATAATCGTTAAGAAATCAGGCGAGCCGTCTTTGTTGTGTGGAAAATAATCAAGCAAAGTCGCTGGCGCTTCGCCTTTTTTGCGGCCAGAGAGATGGCGTGAATAATTCTCGATGCCATTGCAGTAGCCAATCTCTTTAATCATGGCCAAATCATAATTAGTACGTCGCTTCAAACGTTCGGCTTCCAATAATTTGCCGTCTTTTTCTAACTCTTTCAATCTTCCTTCTAGTTCTAATTTGATCGACTTGATCGCCTTATTTCGCTCATCTTCATTGGTAATAAAATGTTTGGCGGGATAAATGTAAGTTTCTTTTGGTTCATTAATTATTTTTCGCGAAATCGCATCAATAATTAAAATTTGGTCGATCTGGTCGCCAACCATTTTCAAATTCACAATTTCTAGATCTCCCGGCAACATAATCTCAATCGAATTGCCAATCGCGCGGAAGGTGCCTGGGGTTAAGTCAGCGTTCGTTCGTTCAAAATAAAGACTAATCAATTTCTCAATAATTTCTTGGCGCGTAAACTTATCACCCACCAGCAAACGCATAAAACTCTTGGCATATTCTTCAGGACTGCCCAAACCATAAATACAGGAAACCGAAGCGACAATAATCACATCGCGCCGCGTCAGCAAGGCTTCGGTTGAAGCGTGGCGCAAGCGTTCGATTTCTTCATTGATGCTCGCGTCCTTCTCAATATAAGTATCGGTGGGGGCGATATAAGCCTCGGGCTGATAATAATCGTAGTAAGAAACGAAATAATGCACCGCATGATTGGGGAAAAAGTCGCGATACTCTTGCGCCAGTTGCGCGGCCAAAGTTTTATTATGAGCAATCACCAAAACCGGCTTATTGTAAACCTCAATCACGTTAGCCATGGTGAAGGTCTTACCTGAGCCCGTCACACCCAAAAGGGTCTGATGTCCTCGACCCTTCTTCAACCCCACCAACAGCTCCTTAATCGCTTTCGGCTGATCCCCGGTCGGCTTGAAATCGCTTTTTAAATTAAAAATTTTATTTTTCATTTTAAATCTTCCCGTCAAGGATATCTTGGCGAATTTGCTTAGTAAGGTTAACCAAAAAGTAAAGATTGTGAACCGAAGCGAGTGTTGCTGCGAGCATTTCCTTGGCGCGAAAGAGGTGCGCGAGATAAGCACGAGAAAAATTTTGACAAGTATAGCATTGGCAACCGTCTTCAATCGGGCCGAAATCTTCACGATATTGAGCATTGAAAATATTTAACCTTCCATTCTTGGTTATCAGCGTTCCATTCCTCGCCATGCGCGTCGGCGTCACACAATCGAAAGTGTCAACGCCATTTTTAATCCCGGCCGCAATATCTTCTGGCTCACCGATACCAAGCAAGTGTCGAGGTTTATCTTCGGGCAAAATAGCATTAACCCAACCCACCGCCGTGCCCATATCTTCTTTATTAAACGAACCACCAATGCCAAAACCGTCAAAGCCCATCTCGCCAATTATTCTCGCACTCTCCTCACGCAGGTCCTGATGCCGCCCGCCTTGCACTATGCCAAAAAGAGCCGGATTTTGCTTATCGAAAGAATTAGAAAAATTCTTGTCAGCGTCGGAGCCCTTTAGGGTAAAGCTGCGAGAATTTTCTAATTCTTGAGATATTTTTTTGTGTTCATCCAAACTTCGTTTAGCCCAGCGATGTGTTCGTTCCATGGCCTGCTTTTGATAATCATAATCAGCGAGTGGCGAAGTACATTCATCAAAAGCAAAAATAATATCGGCACCCAAGTTGTGTTGAATCTGCATCGACTTCTCTGGTGTGAAGCGATGTTCGCTCCCATCAATATGCGATTTGAAAGTCACACCATCTTCATCGATTTTTGCCAACTTAACTGTCGTCCCATCTTCTTGAGCCAGAGTTTCAATTTTCTGTTCGCCTTCTTTAGTAAATTTAGAAACACCACCTTCGCCAAAAGCCGCTCCAAGCGAGAAAACTTGAAAGCCACCCGAGTCGGTCATCATCGGACCGTCCCAATTCATAAAATTATGCAACCCGCCCGCTTTCTTCACCAATTCATCACCGGGTTGTAGATATAAATGATAAGTATTAGCCAACACCACTTGTGAACCTAAACTGTTAATCATCTCGGGTGTCAGCGCTTTGACTGTTGCCTTAGTTCCCACCGTCACAAAAGCCGGCGTCAAAATATCGCCATGCGGAGTATGAATAATCCCAGCTCGTCCCAAACCGGTTTTAGCCTTCTTTTCTATTTTGAAATTAAATTCAGGCATCTAAAATTTGTTCATTAATTTAACATAAAAAGACAGCTCCCTCCACCAAAGATCGGCAGAGGGAGCAAGAGGAGAAAACTCAGACGACCTTCTTTTCCCGCCGTTCCCGAGGCGGGAGACCTTTCGTCACCTCCATCATGGTGTTGGGCATGATCTTCCAGAGCTCCCTCGCGTTCTCAATGAAATCGCTTGTGTTGGGGTGAATGGCATCCACCTCCGGTGCTTGGCGGTTGCCCAAGACTCTCTTGACTCCGTTTCTGACCCCTCCTCGATAAAGCATACTTTCTCCTTTTTTCCCCGCAAAATAAGCGGGTTTGTTGAGCATCCGTTTTCAATAATAACACAAATGGTTTTATTTAACAAGATTAAGCGGCTGGCCAGTGGAGAAACCTTTGATATTTTCGAGTGTAGTATTTAGAATTCTTTGTAAGGCCTCCCAAGTATTAAAGGCATTATGCGGAGTAATCACCACGTTTGGTAAATCAACTAAAACATGATTTTGTAAAACAGTTTTTAAATTATGTTCAGTTGAGTAATTGCCGGTTAGAAAATTTAATTCGTCTTTCACTATTCCCTCCTCTTCTAGCACATCCAAACCGGCACCGGCAATAATGCCGTCCTTCAGCCCTTTGAGCAGCGCTTCAGTATCGACAATCGCACCGCGGGCCGTGTTGATGAGATAAACGCCTTTTTTCATTTTGCTGATCGCTTCAGTGTTTATCAGGTGTTCGTTTTCTGGAAGAAAAGGTATGTGCAGAGTTAGGATATCAGATTGGGCCAGCACTTCATCAAAGCTTAAATATTTGTAATTCATTTTTTCGGCATAAGCTTGATCAGGAAACTTATCATAGGCAATAATATTCATGTTGAAACCGGTGGCAATCTCAATAACATTCTTGCCAATCTTGCCGGTGCCAATCACACCCAGAGTTTTGCCTTTAAGATCAAAACCGCGCAAACCCGTGAGATCAAACTTGCCCGTCTCTTTGATGCGGTCATAGCTCTCAAAAATTTTGCGCGAGAGCGTGAGGATCAACCCAAAAGTAAATTCGGCTACGGTATCTTCGCCGTAGCTTGGCACATAAGCTACTGATACGCCTTTGGCCTGGCAGGCTTCCAAATCAATGTGATCATAACCAGTCGATCGCGTGGCAATCAGTTTGAGATTGGGAAAATGATTCAAAACTTTATCATTAATCACCGAATCAACAAAAATCGAAATAATCTCGGCCTCATTTTTTTCAGGTAATTTATTCTCATCAAGAATCCCGTCGACAAACTCAACTTCACCAAGATTCTTCGCTTGCAAATATTCCTTCTCCCACGTTTCCAGTTCAAAAAAAGCAATTTTCATACTCATTTAATTATTTGCCGACTGATTTTTCCTCTCGGCTGCTTCGATAATCGGTAAAGTTTTAATGACCGAATCGGGGTTGAGCGAAATGCTGGTAATGCCATTCTTGACCAAGAATTCGGCGTACTCCGGATAATCGGACGGCGCCTGACCGCAGATGCCGATATATTTATTTTCTTCACGGCAAGCATGAATGGCTATCTCAATTAACTTTTTAACCGCCGGGTGATTTTCGTTGGCAATATGACTAATAATTCCCGAGTCACGATCCAAACCGAGAGTCAGCTGAGTTAAGTCGTTGGAACCGATCGACATGCCGTCAAAAATTTTCAAAAATTCCTTAGCCTCGATAACATTGGATGGGATCTCGCACATCACATAAACCTTCAGCGTCGGATCCTCCAGACGCACCAAGCCCACCTTCTCCATAATATCAATCACCGCTTGGCCTTCGGTTACGGTTCGGCAAAACGGCACCATCGCCACCACGTTGGTTAAGCCCATCTTTTGCCGGACTTTGGCCAAGGCTTTGCACTCAAGAGCGAAAGCCGATTGAAATTTTGGATCATAATAGCGCGAAGCGCCGCGCCAGCCGATCATCGGATTCTCCTCCTTGGGCTCATAGAGCTCTCCACCGATCAGGGTGCGGTATTCATTGGTTTTGAAATCGGAGAAGCGAATAATGACCTCATTCGGATAAAAAGCGGCACCGATCATGGCGATGCCTTCGGCTAATTCGTTGACGTAATAATCGGTTTTTTTCTTGCCTTGATACTCAGTGGTTAATTCGTCTATTTGCTTAACAACTTTCTTGGTCGCTGGATCCTTGCTTTTCTTCAGCTGTTCATAATCAATGAGCGCATTGGGATGGATTTTGATGTAAGAGGTAATAATAAATTCTAAGCGGCCTAAACCAACGCCCGAGACCGGCAGATAGTAATTATGAAAAGCGTCTTCGGGCGAACCGATATTAACCATGACTTTGGTTTTAATTTTGGGCAGACGATCCAAGTGGTGTTCTTTAATGTCAAAATTAAGTTTGCCTTCATAAGCAATACCCTCCTTGCCCGAGGCACAATCAACGGTAATTTCCTTACCTTGCTTGAGTACGTGAGTGGCCCGACCGGTACCGACAATGCAAGGCACCCCCAGTTCGCGCGAGACAATGGCGGCATGACTGGTGCGTCCACCCTTCTCAGTAATAATGGCCGAAGCAATCTTCATAATCGGCTCCCAGTCGGGGTCGGTAATTTCGGTGACTAAAATCTCGCCCTGTTTAAAAGTGTTCATTTGTTTGGCACTCTTGATAATCCGTACTTTGCCGGAGGCAATCTTGGAACCAACAGCAATGCCGCGAATCAATTCCTTATGCGCTTCGCGTTCGCCGGCTTTAAGCACATACTCGCGATAAAGATTTTTATTGGCTTCAGCATGCACCGTCTCTGGCCGGGCTTGGACAATAAACAATTCACCGCTAACCCCGTCTTTGGCCCATTCCATATCCATGGGCTGGTACTTGCCGCGCTTGTTGGAAAAATATTTTTCGATGGTTACCGACCAAATCGCCAGCTTGGTCGCCTCTTCATCCGACAGGCAGAAACGAACTTGGTCCTTCTCTAAAACCTTAACGCGTTTGGTTCCTTTTTTGTCATAAATTAATTTTTCGGTTTTTTGGCCGAGAGTTTTGGACAACATCGGCATATAACCACGCTCCAAGGATGGCTTGAAAATGACAAATTCATCGGGAATCACCTGACCCTGCACTACCATCTCGCCTAAGCCGTAAGCGCCATCAATCACCACCACTTTGTCAAAACCAGTCTCCGTATCAATCGAGAAAGATACGCCCGAGGCACCAACATCGCTCCGCACCATTTTTTGCACGCCCACCGACAGAGCCACGTCAAACATGGAGAAGCCTTTGTCGACACGGTAAGAAATCGCCCGATTGGTGAAAAGCGAAGCAATGCATTTTTTCACTGAGACAAGCAAGGCTTCTTCGCTCGTGATATTAAGATAAGTCTCCTGTTGGCCGGCAAAAGAAGCGCCAGGCAAATCTTCGGCCGTGGCCGAGGAACGCACCGCCACATCCACCGCCGACTTTTTGTATTGGCCGCTTAATTGGCGGTAAGAGCTGATTATCTCCACCTTTAATTCCTCCGGCAGTTCCTCTTTAATAATCATGGCGCGCACCTGAGCGCCGCGCTTCTGAAGATCATCAATATTGTGAGTATTAAGGTTAACCAAAACATCCTTAATCTTTTGCTTCAGGCCGGTCTTTTCCATAAAATAATTGTAAGCGTAAGCGGTCAGGGCAAAGCCGTCAGGAATATTGACGCCCAAAGGTACAAGATTATTAAACATTTCGCCCAAGGCCGCGTTCTTGCCGCCGACAAGCGGCACATCGCTGATGGCCAAGTCTTTGAACCAGATAATGAAGGCTCTGTTTTTATCCATAGTAATTGCTGTTTAAAATTATTATTTAATAACAAAAGAAGCTTTGGCTGAGACCATGACCTCCTTATCGATGCTACCGGTGTCATAAGAGCCGTAATCAGTCACTTCAACCGAGTTAAGCGGCAAGACCTGCACCACCCCGCTCGAAGCTGATTTGAGGGCGCCGATTTGCCGGCCGCCGGCCTTGGCGATCTCGCTGGCTCGCGCTTTGGCATCGGTTAGCGCCGCCGCCAATAATTTGATTCTCAATTCCGGTAATTTAGAATAATAATATCCGAGCGATTGGGTGGAAAAAACAACTCCGCCGTTAATCAGAGACTGCGTATTTTTGGCCAAAGCCGTTATTTTATCAATATCCTTGGATTGAATTTCGATCGTCTGACGCAATTGATACAACTTGTTTTGGGCATTGCGGTTCTGGTCATAAGTCTCGTTCATCTCTACCGGCGAGATGGTTAGTTCTAATTCACTGAAGCCGTTATCAAGATAAAACTTTTTGACCAGCGCCAAATCCGTCGCCATTTTAGCGTAACCGTCTCTTAAGACCGAAGCTTCAACCACCCGCTCGAAAGCGGTAATCCATTTAACCGAATCGGATTTGACTTGTTGTTTGGCCGAACCGGTGACGGTGAGCGAGTTATCAAACGAACGCACTGTATAGAAAGTGTAAGCGCCAATGGCGGTACTTACAATTAAACTCAAACCGATGAGCCAGCCTAAGATAATGATTGGATCTTTGTTAATCATATTTATTTGCCTCTGCTAACCATTTTTGTACGTCGACTTTTTTTAAAATTTTGATTTTTATTAATATTAACTTGTAAATTTTTTCTCACACGAAACTCCGCCGTCGTGCAATACGTCGGTCGGCCGGGTTGGTTACCCACTTTAGAATGGCACTTCATGTTACCATTGTAACATTATCAAACCAAAAGCGGCAAATTATGCCGCTTTTGACAGGAAATAATCCAAATTATTAATTATTATTGAGTCGGGGTACTGAGATTTTCGATCTGAAGGGAATTAATTTCGTCTTTAAGACTGTTTAAATCGTCCCTAGTGATAGTTAGTTTTTGATTTGCCTTAGCCTTCGTTTCTAATAATGTCCCATTATCGGTGTCCGTTTGGTTATCTATTGCGTTCGGTTTGCTACTTTTTGATACAAGACCGATAACAACAACAATGAAAATCAAGATACCTAAAATTATAAGTACTTTTTTCGCTTTTTTCATATATTTATCTATTTAGAATTAATTAAATTAAATGCCACAAACAATTGTGCTTGAGCGCTAAGAAGGTTTTGTCTGGCCTGGGTCAAGTAGCCATTAGCCTCATTGAATTTTATTATCGGCTGGCCGGGAGTAACGACCTGTTTGTAGACAGCCTCAGCTTGATTAACTTTGGAGCGGGCCGAATTCAAAAGGGACTTGGCAATATCCAAAGCGGAGATTATTTGCTGATTGTCGTCAAGATCTTCGGCTGTCGCTCTCAATTTGGCCTCATAGTCGGAAGCAGTATCCAAAAGCTTGTTACCAATAACCACCCAGGCGGCACCGGTGTTCCTTCCCACATCGACAACTAATCCACCGTAACTGGCGATCATTTTGATAAAAACTCCGACTCCTTGAGGCAAAGTATGGACATTTTCCACATCACCCCTTAGATCTTCTATCTTATCCAGATTTTTATTAACGTCACTATTGATATCATTTTTCAATTGAGTTGGAACGTCCGGATTCTCTTTGGCTTGTTGGTTCTTCCAAATGAGCCAGGTTTGAGCTTCGTCTAGCCAAGCATTGAGAAGATCCTTACCGGTAGCAACAGCTTCTTGCTCATTTCCTGGTGTTTTATTATCGTTATAAGCTTTGTACGCCGTCCGATAACCCACTTCAGTACCAATACGTTCTTGTTGCGCCTGCTTCCAATCTTGCCAGGCACCGTCAGTTGAAATAGCAAAAACTGGGATCACTTGCACGAATAATAAAGAGACTATGAGTGCTATAAATATCTTTTTCATATTTATTATTTTCTATTAATGATTTTATTATACCATAAGATAGTCAAAAAGCGGCAAATTATGCCGCTTCGTGATAAGAGGGTAGCCAGTCCATCAGGCGTCGGCGATGCTTGTCGATAGTCCAGAGTTTGCTGTCGTCAAAAAGAGTGGCATGAGTAGCCTGAAATTCTTGCAAGGCCTCCTTGGTTGCCCGCGGAAACGAGGCGGGAATGTTTTGATTATAGTAATCGATAAAATCATCTAATGTCATTACGGCAAAATTAACCTCCTGTTCCTGTTTGTAGTTATTCTTCACTCTTTAACTATAGCACAAATCTTTTTATTTTACAATAAAAAAGAAAACCGCCCTCCAACGATTTTCTTTTTTATATCCGGCCGATTATTATTCCAGTACGATCTTAGGGATATAGCCTCGGTACCTAAGCAGCCCCCAGGCAAAAAGGACGAGAATAATGATGACAAAAGTTGGATGAATGGGAGAATAGATCTTTGCCAATTGCCACAAGCTAACCCAGTTGACATAGACGACTCCGTTAACAGTCTCGATATTCTCCATAAACTGGGTACTCTGCTGGTTAACATTAGTCAAATTGTTATTCGCATTGTTTATTAGATTTTCTAGATTTTGATTTTGCGCGGTGTAATTATTATTCTCCGTGCTTAATCTCTGCTTTTGGCTATTTTCTTGCGTTAACAGAGAACTTTCTTGATCCCTTAATAAAGACATTTTCTCAGTGCCCGGTTCCTCGTTAATATACGCTCTGACGTCAACCAACTCAGCTCGGATATTAGCCAGTTCCCGATTGATAGCGTTAACAGTTTGGGTATGTTTAAGACCGAGATCATCCTTTTGCTTTCTTAAACTTTCCAAGATGCTTAAGATATTTTCAGTTTGCCTTTCAATTTCTTGTTTCTGACTGAGCAAATTTTCGGATGAAATACTCTCTGTGTACAATTTAGCATAAGTCAAACCCTCGATTTCGGATCTGAATTCCTCAAATTTGCTCTTAGCCACCACGAAGCTTAGGTGGCCATTCTTTTCTGAACTGTAAAAATTATCAACCCGGCCGTCGAACCCCTTAACGGTGTTCCTGACTTCCTTCATCATCTCCGATACATTTCTGGTTTGGATATTTCCCGAATAACTGGTTTTCAAAAATTCTCTGGTATCGGTAATTGAAGGCTGCTGGCCTCCTTTCTCATAATAATCATAGCCAAGATCAACAGTAGGGGCAGTTGGTGCAGAAATATTGGTGGAACTAACCCCGAACATATTCCTGGACAAGAATGATGACATTCCCCAGAAAATCAAAATTAGAACTAAAATTATAATGAAAATTATAAATTTCTTGCGTGATATTTTTATAACTTTTCTTTCGTCCATAAAATTATTTAAAATAGCAATTGATAATTCATGCATTATAGCATAAAGCCTGCCTGTCATAAAGATAACAACAAACCCGCCCTGAACCGTTTGGTTCAGGGCGGCAGGCGGTAGCAGAGTGCTACGACCATAATTGCAAGAAGTGCAGATTGCCGAGAATGAGGTCGACGATGTTGGCGATCGCTCTGGCGATCCCCAAGTAATCGGAAGCCCCTACGGAATTCACGATCCAGACCACATTGTCCAGAATCCGATAGATGAGTTCGATCAGGCTCATCCTAATCACCTCCTTTCGATAAGGTCCGTTTATATTCTTATCACTGTTTCTGATTACTGTCTATAAAATTGAACCCGCCTCTATTTCTAAACTCCTCAAACGAGGATTTGAGCGAATCAAAATCTTTTATACCAATATCCCAAGAATCCAAACCTTCTTTAAACACAACTCTAGCTTCAGGAGACATATCGATTATTCTCCTCATCGGATCAACCCAACGCCACTGGCTTTCTTCTTTATCATAGATTTGAGAATAAATATGCCCGCCGATCAAATCGCCGCCAGTCCTTAACCATTCTTTATTGATTGTCTCAACATATTTTGCCGGAATACCGCTTGCTCTCGCTAAGACAATAAAAACTAAAGCAAAATCAGTACACCCGGTAACATAATCGTCAGCAATAATTTGACCGGCCGTCCTCTGGCGAAAAACTTGGTCATCAAAACCGCGTTGTTCGAGAGAAGAAATTTTGTTAAAAATCTGCTCGACTTTTTCTGAAGTGCTCCCACTGAAATTCTCGGCGATTTCTTTAACTTTAGGTGTAATTTGTGTCTGTTCTCCCGGCAGAAGATACTTCTCAATATAATCGGGCTGTAAATCTAGATTTTCTTTCATCTATTTATTATCTCCGTCGGACTTCTTCAGATCACCCATTTGGATCGGGCTTTGGATTTTGGGCGGAGTCATATCGATCACGCCGAACTGCTTCTCATAATTTTGTACTTGAGAGCCAAGCCACTCGGCAATACTTTTCATAATCTGCGGGGTGGTGGCAAAAGAATCGAGGCTGTTGCCCGAGGTGAGCGCGAAGGAGAACAACTCTTTGTTGTAAGCGCCAATGGCCCCATCGCAGAACTTCTTGGGCAGGAGGTTAAGGTCCACTTGTTTCGGATCAACCATAATTATTTATCTGGGTTAATTAATAAAAATAAAGATTATATTACCATTCTACCACCACCCAGCGGGAGCGGCCAAATTGGTCTTTATGGAACTCGCGGTGAACGTAGCCGAACCGTTGCAAGAGCTTATTTATTGCTGTCTTTTGGCCTTGGCCGAATTCGAGATAAATGCTCCCTTTTGGCTTTAGATGATCTTTCGCTTCTTTCAAGAATTTCTTAATCAAAGTTAAACCATCAGGGCCGGCAAAGAGCGCACCCTTCGGTTCCCAATCTTTAACTGATTTCTGCACACGCGAACCCTTGATCGAAACATACGGAGGGTTAGCCAGAATACAGCTGAAGCGACCATTAATTTTAGAGAAGACATCAGTTTTAATAACTTTGGCTTTAAGTTTATTGGTTTTTAAATTTTTTCTGATTTGCTTTACGAATTTCTCGTCGCTGTCGCCAAAAGTCATTCTCACTTTCGGGCAATGCTTCAGAACAGCTAAGCCAATGCAGCCGGAGCCCGCAAACAAGTCTAGGCACTCCCCGCCTGTCTTTTTAATTTCTTTAATCGCCTCACCCACCCAGAACTCCGTTTCTTCGCGCGGGATGAGCGGCTTCGCCGACAAATCAATTTTGCAACCCAAAAATTCCTTCCAACCAATGACATAATCAATTGGCTCGCCCGCCTTCAAGCACGCTAAATCTTGCCCCAAAATTTTCTCGCTCGGTTTTTTACCATGATACTTATCGCGAATCAGCCAAGAAATCTCTTTGTTCATATTGCCCTACTTTAATCTAAGTTGTTATAATACACAAATGAAAATTCTTTTTTTAGACACCGAGACCACGGGCAACGACGTGGCCAAGGATCGGCTCTGCCAAGTTTGTTATCGCACTGCCGAGGAGACGCGGACGGAGTACTTCAAACCGCCGCTCCCCATCTCCATTAAGTCCACCAGCATTAACCACATCACCAACAAAATAGTGGAAGATAAGGGAGCCTTTGCGGAGAGCGGGATGAAGAAAGATTTAGAACGATTACTCGCCGACCATGTGCTCGTTGCCCATAATGCCAAGTTTGATATTGCCATGCTTGAGGCTGAAGGACTTAAGGTTCCCAGATTTATCTGCACTCTGCGCGTGTCGAGGCACTTGGATGAGAACGCCACTATTCCCGAATACAATCTGCAATTCCTTCGCTATTATCTAGACTTAAGCGTTGAGGCCGGCGCGCACGACGCCGAGAGCGATGTGAAGGTGACTGAAGCCATTTTTAATCGGCAATTGCAAAAAATTAAGGAAGGCGGTTTAAGCGACGACGAAGCGATTGAGAAAATGGTTGAGATTTCGGGCCGGCCAACCCTGATGAAAAAATTCACTTTTGGCAAGCATAAGGACAAGCTCGTCGCTGACATCGCCAAAACTAACCGCGATTATTTGGAATGGCTCCAGAAACAAAAGCTCGAAAGCGGCGAAGAGGATGAAGACTGGCTCTATACCCTGGATTATTATTTGAAAAATTAACAGTTAATAATTTAATTTATGCCCAAATATCAAATTTTAGCGATTGTCGTTGTTATTGTCCTTATTATTGCCAGCGGCTGGTATTGGTGGAACCTAAGCCAAACCAAAACAGAAGCGCCGGGAGAAATTATAAACGAATCATTAGTAGCCTCAACAATTAACGTAACCAATTCAACTACTACAAATATGGAAACTGCCAATCATCTTGTCACTTTAAAAACAAACATGGGTGAGATCCAATTCCAGACTTTCGATCAAGATGCGCCCAATACCGTCCAGAATTTTATCAAGCTTGTCAATCAGGGCTTCTACAACGGCCTGACTTTCCACCGCGTGATCAAGGGCTTTATGATCCAAGGTGGTGATCCAACCGGTACCGGTACTGGCGGTCCTGGTTATCAATTCGCCGACGAACTTAATCCCGACACCGCTTCTTATAAGCTGGGTTATGTTAAGGGTATTGTGGCTATGGCCAATGCCGGACCAAACACCAACGGCTCGCAATTCTTCATCATGCTCGCCGATAATCCACTGCCTCACAATTACACTATTTTCGGCCAAGTAACCAAGGGCCAGGACATCGTGGATAAAATCGGCGAGGTCCAAACCGGCGAGGGTGATCGTCCGGTTAAAACTGTGAGTATTGATCAGGCGAATGTTAACCCCGTTCAGTAGACAAAATCAATTGTTTGATTTACAATTAACCATTATTAGAACTTTTAATAACTAATAAGCATGGACGACGACAAAAAGTGCATCTGCACTGACGAGTGTGAATGCAAATGCAACAATTGTGAATGCGGCTGCTGCGAGAAAAAAGGAGAAAAGGAAGAAGTGGAAGCTGAGGAAGAAGTAGTCTAAATTTACCGCCAGGTTAAAAAGTTAAAGCCCTGTACCGTGCGGTACAGGGCTTTTTCGCGTTCACTGGTAGGCAAACACGAATTGTCAGTAGGAAACATTGGCCAGTTTGAAGGCTGAGGAGATTTCGTCCGCCCAGTCGCCCACCGACCCGCAAACCGCGTAGCGGATATAGGGGTGGAAGTGGACACCGACAATCCCCGTCTCTTTGATCATCATCAGGTTGAAGTCGCGGGCATCCTTCATCTCCCGACCAAACGCCCGCTTGGGCGCCTGCCAAAGAGTGAAGAAGCCGGCACCAGGCGAAACCGCCAATTGCAGACCACGATCCAGCAACAGAGCGGTGAGGAAATTAAGCCGCCACCGATAGGTCTGACGAACAGCGTCAATACCGACCTTGTCGTACTCGAGGGCATACAGAGCGCCAGCCGCTGCCGGGGCAAAGAAGCCCGAGTCGGTGTTGCCCTTGATCGTTTTCAGATCGTTGACAAAATCCGCCGAACCGACGACAGCGCCAACACGCCAGCCGGTACCGTTCGCAATCGCCTTGGATGCCGAGTAGGCTTCAAGCCACGAAAGTTCGGGAAAATCCGGCGCCACTTCGGCCAAAGCGCAACACTCGTCGCTGTGAGCCAGTGCGAGATAGGCCCCGTCGTTGAAGAGACGCACACCGTTTTTGACGCAGAACTCGCAGGTTCTCAGCCAGTACTCGCGTGTCGCGATCTGCCCGCTCGGATTGTGAGGGAAGTTGAGCATGGACAAATTGAAGTCCAGGCCATGACGCTCCAGTTCGAAATCCGGCAAGAAGCCGTTGTCGGGGTTGGTTCGAAATGGCACGTAACAGGCCCCCAGATAACCGGCCCAGGTTTGGGGCACCGGATAGCCGGGATCGGTCATCCCATTCACCAAGAGCGGCGAGTCAACTCTCATGCAGGCCAACTGCACCAAGGGCAGCATCGGCTTAATCCCAGGAATGGGCATAAAGCCGAGTTGGTTGCCGAACTTGGCAATGTCCGTCTGAAAGTGCGCCTGAACAAAGCGCTGGGCGAAATCTGAAATGGGCACGCAGCCGTTATCCTGATATTCATGCCAGCTCTCGTCTTCCGACAAAGTGCACTCGGCCGCTTTCTGGCGCGCCGATTCCAAAGCCGGTCCCGAAGGCTGACCGATGGACAAGCGGCGAAGCTTCTTTCCTTCAGCCTCCGCTTCGGCGCAAACCTGCTTGATCTCCTGGAAGAGGTTGGCTCCTCCGGGTGATAACCATAATCTCAACATAGCTTCTCCTTCTCAGGCGCACGGCTCGGCCGACGCCAGTTTGATCGCCTTGGGCGCGAATTCCAGCGTGCGAAAATAATCATCCGCAGTTTCCGCCCGCCGAATCAATTCCACTGTTCCGTCCTTGCACAAGAGCAATTCCTGCGGACGCGGACGCCCGTTGTAATTGGAACCCATGGCAATACCGTGAGCTCCGGTGTTGGCAATGACGAGCAAGTCACCCTCGTGAACCTGTGGCAATTCCCGCTGGACCGCGAACTTGTCGTTGTTCTCGCAGAGCGAGCCGACAACGTCTACCACTTCGGTCGGACGATCTTCCGCTCCGGGAACATAGATATGGTGATAGGCGCCGTAAATCGCTGGACGGGCCAGAGCCGACATACAGGCGTCGACACCGACATATTCCCGATACTTGCTCATCCGGTTGATCGCTTTGGTTACCAAGACCCCGTGAGGCCCAGTGACAAAACGGCCACACTCGGTGAAAAGCTTGGGCCGCCAGCCGTATTCGAGCTCGTGCCGATCGAAAAGCGCCTTCGCCTCATAAGCAAAGGCCTCCAGATCGAAGACTTGATCGTCGGACTTGTAGGGAATGCCGAAGCCGCCACCGATGTTCACGAACTCAACTTCGATATACAGCTCCTGCTTGAGGCGCGCAGCCACTTCAAGAATCATCTTGACCGTATCCGCCATGTAGGTGTAATCCTTCATGTTGGATACGATCATGGTGTGCACCCCGAAGCGCGCGGCCCCAAACTCGATCGCCTGCTGATAAGCCGGCAGGAGCTGGTCGTCGCGCAAACCGTATTTGGCTTCCTTGGGTTCGCCGATGATCGGATTACCCGACCGCAACGGCCCGGGATTGTACCGGAAGCAGATGAGCTCCGGCATTCTCAAGACCTTGTCCACGAACGAGATATCGTCCAGGTTCAGGATGCAGCCGCCCGACATTTGCGCCCAATGATACTCCAGCGTGGAAGTGTTGTTGGACGTAAACATGATTTCGGACGGTTTGGCGCCCACGCGCCGAGCCAAATCAAGTTCCGGCATACTGCTGCAGTCGAAGCCGAAACCTTCTTCATGGACAATCTCCATTATCCGCGAGTTAGGCAGGGCTTTGACCGCAAAAAAGTTCCGATAGTCGGAAACTTGCCCGAGCTGTCCTTTCATCAGCCGACAAGTCTCTCTGATCCCCGCCTCGTCATAAAGATGAAAAGGCGTGTGAAAATGTTGGGCAATCTCCCCCAAGTTGGGAAAGAGCCGCTCTTGGAAACTTCTGGACATCATAGCTCACATCTCCTCTCTTGTTCTCTTTTTCTTCTTGTCTCCCACTGTCAAACAACACTATTGTCCAGCTTTGGAATAACACAAAATAGGCTTAAAGTCTATGTTTTATTCGTCTTCTTCTGGCGCGATCAAATTACAGTCGGCGAAAGTTATCTCTTGATTCTCTTCAATAAAAGCGGTATCGCCCTTATTCCAAAAAACGAAACTCTCATCGGCATTGGCATAGCGGGCGCCCGAGGCCGAGATGGCATGCGGCACCGACAAGCTCCGGCCGTCGCTTAAAATCAGATCGACTTTATTGTCTTGGTCAGGATAGAAAGTGGCGCCAATTGTCTTACCATCGGCACAATTAAAAGTCACGGCATTAACAGATTCTGGGGGCGTAACAATGCTCGATTTTTGATAATACAGCCAGCCGGCATAAATAAGAACTACGGTAACAAGAACCAGAACAATCAACCAAATTTTTTTATCCATTTTTATTATTATTTATAAAATTAGCACTAATAATTAATAATAGCTGCGGGACTTGGATTCGAACCAAGATACTCGCCTCCAAAGGGCGATGTCCTACCATTAGACGATCCCGCAATGTCTTTATCTTTAATTGTTTTCTTATCTTAACTTTTTTAAGCTGATTTTTCAACAGTTAATTTTTTGCATATTTATTTTATGCTATAATTTTAAGATATGGAAAACATTATCAACACTTGCTCCACCTGGACCGGCCAATTGCCGCCCATTGTTTGGGGCATCTCTATGGTCACTGCCGCTTTTGGCATGACCGCATTAATAATCGTGCTCATTATTTGGACCATCGTCTGGAAGGGCCTCGCTCTTTGGCGCTCTGCCCGCCTTGGCCACAAGTGGTGGTTCATTGTCTTTTTAATTATTAACACGGTCGGTTTATTGGAAATTATTTACTATTTCCTCATCGCCCCAAAATACGGCAAGAAAAAGTAGTTTGATAAATTATCAATCACGAGTTATTATCTAATAATTATCAGCAATTATTAGCTTAATTAATGTTCAATTAATAATCGTATGACTAATACAATGAAAACTATTCTGGCAGTCATCATTATTGCCTTACTGGTTGGCGGAATTGCCTACTATAAATATTTGGCTCCCGCCGGCGATGATAATGAACTCTCGGAGGAACAAACGGTAGGAGTCGGTACCAGCACTGAAGGAATCGATGGCAGCCTCGCTCCATCAGCCGATAACACGCAAGAGATCAATGACCTGCTGAATTCTCTGGGTCAGGAACAATCCGGAGAAGCAGCCGAGGCCTTAATCGATGATGACAGCAATTCAGCTCTCTCGGAAATTAATCAATTAACTAATGAATTAGACCAAACTAATTATGACAACGAAATCTAAATTGGCTATCAGCCTAGTTCTGTCAGCCTTAATTTTGACTCCTATTTTGTCTTTCGCCCAAGTTGGAGAGAGATTGAGAGCATTGAGACCAGCCACCACCTCTGCTATTAGAGCCCAAAACAATTTTTGCACAAATCTGAGCATCTTAAAAAATTTACGCGATAAGGGAATTGACGCGGTAGTCAATCGCTATCAGGCTAGGAAAACCAACCAAGACCAGAAAATTGCCGATGCTCGAGCCATAGCTAGTAACAGACTGGAAGAAAAGCGCGATCAATGGGAAGCCAACCGGGACGGCAGATTAGACAAAATCGAGACCGCCGCCAAAACTGAAGAGCAAAAGCAAGCGGTTGCTACTTTTAGAACAAAAATCAAAGAAGCTATTGTCGTGCGCCAAGCAGCCGTTGATGAAGCCATTAAAACTTATCGAACCAGCATTGATCAGCTGGTCAGCAATCGCCGGGATAAGATTAAGTCCACCACTGACGTCTTTAATTCCACTATGCAGTCGATCTATGATCAGGCTAAGACCGACTGCGACGCCGGCAAGGATCCGGCTACCATCAGAACTGAGGCCGTCGATAAGGTTAAAACTGCCCGCCAGCAATTCATCACCGCTGTTAAAGAGATAGAAAGAGTCAAAGCTTCGGCCGATTCAGCCATTGCCACCCGCAAGACCGCTATCCAAAAAGCTGTCGACGACTTCAAAGCCGCCCACGAACAAGCTTTAAACGCGCTCAAAGCCGCCTTTGCTTCAGCTTCCTAAACTTAAGAAATAACCAATTCCAAGAAAACGCCCTCTAGAGGGCGTTTTCTTGGTTAAGAATTTTAATTAAGGCTAATTCCAGAGGCACTTGGGGCAAATAGCTTCCGCCGATTTGATTATAAGTATCAAGAAATTCACGCAAAGCGGGAGCCAAATTCTTGGCGCCGATTTTAGCTGCCAAACGTTCAAAAAGTTCCTTTTCTTTATCCCCTGCTTCTTCCAGAATTTTTTTCTTGAGATTAGGCGCCAATTTGGTCAGGAGCGCCAAGCGTATCTCGCGCATGATCAGTTTCAAGAAAATCTTAAAATCAGTTGAGGCTTTGGCTGCCTCATCGACAACCCCTAAAGCTTGTTCAAGATTATTGTCGGCAATGGCCTCAATTAACTCATAAACTAGCTTGAGAGGCGGAGCGCCGGTAATCTTCTGAACTTCTTCCAGCGAGATTTTGTTATCAGTTGATGAACTGATGATTTTTTGCAAAATACCGATGGTATCACGAAAAGAACCGTCCCCCATGAAAGCGAGCAAATCGGCCACTTCATCAGTGATGGTAAAACTTTCACGTTTGGCAATATCCTTAGCGACTTTCTTCAAGATCTCAATCGTCGGTTTTTTGAAGCTGTAAGTTTGGCAACGCGAGACAATGGTATCGATAACCTTGTTTAATTCTGTCGTCGCTAGAATAAAAATAACATGCGCCGGCGGTTCCTCCAGAGTCTTAAGCAGAGCATTGAAGGCATCCTTGGTCAGCATGTGGACCTCGTCGATAATATAAACCTTGTATTTTGATTCGAAGGGTAGGGTGCGTACCGCCTCGCGCAAGGCGCGGATTTCGTCGATGCCGCGGTTGGAAGCGCCATCAATCTCGATCAAGTCATTGTTGCCGGTACCGATTGTCTTGGCAAAAATGCGCGCCACGCTGGTTTTACCTGTGCCCCGCGGGCCGGCAAAAAGATAGGCCTGAACCAAGTTGCCTTGTTTGATAGCTTCAGCCAAAACAGCGGTTACCTGCTCCTGACCGATAACTTCGCTAAACTTGGCCGGACGATATTTGCGATACAAAGCTAGCTCGGACATAGGGTTATTATATAGTTTTTAAGAAATCTTTGACAATCTTTTCCACTTCTTTGAAATTTTCCGCTCTCATCAATTGAGCGCGCAAAGCGGTCGCGCCCTTGAAGCCCGAAACATAGGCTTTAAAATGCTTGCGCATGACCGCAAAATTCTTGCTTTCTCTGTATAAATCCCAAAATAATTTAGTGTGCTCTAACATAATTTTTAATTTCTCCGGCAGGGTTTTTTCTTGGCCGGAAAAGAACCATGGTTTACCGAAAACACCTCTGCCTACCATGATTCCAGCTATGCCGTACTTTTCAGCTAATTCTTTCCCTTCTTTAACGTTTTTAACATCGCCATTGGCGATCAGGACAATGCCGCTACCTTGAAAAATTTCGGCAATCTGTGGCCAAAGTTCCCAGTGGGCATCAACATCAGATAATTCTTTTCTGGTTCGCAAATGAAAAGTGACAGCGTCTGGTCTCGCTTCTCGAATCGCCTTGAGCCAATCGGGATCAAATTTACTATAACCAATCCTAGTTTTGATCGACACCGGTAATCCGACTTTCTTGGCTGACAAAATAATCTCTTGCGCTAGTTTGGGATTCTTAATCAGAGCCGCTCCGGCACTCTGCTTCTCGACGGCTTTATCCGGACAACCCATATTGATATCAAGGCCGTCGAAACCAAGTTCTTTAACCAACTTAGCGGCTATTTCGATATTCTCCGGCCGAGCACCAAAAATCTGCGCCACTATCGGATGTTCTTTTTTGGTAAAATACAATTCGCGCAAAAGTTTTGGCCGGCCCTCGTCGCTGGCCAAACCGTCAGCTGAAACGAATTCAGTAAATAAAACATCCGGCCGTCCATATTTAACAAACATCTGCCTAAAAGCCGCATCAGTAACGTCATACATCGGCGCCAAACAGAAAAAAGCGGAGTCCCGCGAAGCCTTGCTTGCCCGGCGGAGCTTCAGCGAAGTCGGGGCGAAGTGGGAGCTATTTAGTTTTTGCCAAAAATTTTTAGACATAATTAGGGAACAAAAGCCGGCTGTAAACGCTCATTTAATTGAACCAGCTTTTCTTCAGCCTGAACCTTACCATCTTTGCCAATTACGAGCTTTAGCACAAGACCCTGCATTGTTGCCAAAGAAAAGTACTGATCGAAAATAAAGTTGCCTAAACTATAAGCAATAAAGCCGCCATGATATTTTTCGGTATCCTGAACCACGTGAGGATGATGACCGATTACCGCCTTAGCTCCGGCATCGATCGCCGCCTGGGCCAAGTTTTCCTGCCGAATATTGTGTATTGGCTGGTATTCGTCGCCAAAATGAATAGTGACAATGAGCGCATCAACCTGACCGGCAGCTTGACTGATAATTTGTTTGAAGTTAGGATCGCTGGCCAGTAAAATTCCCGAGCGTTTCGCGCTAGCAGCCAGACCGGCTGGACAGAAATCAGAAAAACCGAGAAAACCAATTTTTATTCCGTTCTTGTCAAAGATTACCGGTTTGGTGACTGAAGCGTAATTCCAAGCGCCACCGGTGTAGCTTAAATTATTTTCCTTTAAATTTTTTAAGGTTTCTTCGAATCCCGACCTCCCCCAATCTCCCGCATGATTATTGGCAACGTTTAAAATGTCGAAGCCGACAGCCTTCAAAGTTCCAAGAACTTTAGGTTGCATGTGAAAAGAATAAAGATTGCCGGCATAATCACCGCTAATAGCCGCCGGGCCCTCAAGATTCCCCAAGAGAATGTCGGTATCGTCTTTTAAATCAGGAATCTGAGAAAATAAATAAGCAAAATCTTTTTGCCCACCATTAACAACCGAGTATAAAACGCCACGGTCAAACATCATATCGCCCACCGCGGTAACAGTAACTTTGGGAGGAGGAAGAAAAGTCTCGACAGCCGGCATCGTGGCCAAATAGTTAACGGCAGCTAAACTCTGCCATAAGCCAGCAATTATCAAAATAGCTGATTGCCACATAAATTAAGTCTTTGGCGATATTACTTTAAGAGGAATAAAACCGTTGATACCGGTATAGCGAACATAATGAGCTAAGTAGTTAATGATCTGACCAGCATCTTTTTTCTTATTATCGCTTTGCAATAAAACAACAGCCAAGAGACGATTTTTCAGTTCTTTGTTTGATTGATAACTGCTGGTAGCCGTGGCCAGCGGTATGTCAAAGAGAGAAACCAAAGTTCGATTGGCTTCCTCAGTATAGCCGTTTTTACCGCCAAGATAATGACTCATTAAGGAAATATCATTGATATTTTTCCAAGTTTGTTTGTTATAACTGTACTGTTGCTCGCGCGTTATCGCTAAAATTTCCGGTTTATTCTTGTAAATGTAATTAGCCAATTTTGCCAGATCAGCCGAAGTCGAAACATTTTCCGGCGATAAACCGCTTGGATCGGCAAAGCTGGTGCGCACCATGCCAATCTCTTTGACTGTCTTATTCATCCTCTTGATAAAACGTTCCCGTCCGTAAGTCTCGGCGATCGCTTCGGCAATATCATTACTTGAAGAAAGTAAAAGCGGGTAAAGAGCCACTTGGAGAGGCATGGTTTGTCCCAATTTAAGTTTAGCCGAATTGCCAAAAGTCTCCCAGGCTCTCGGCGAAACGGTTATTGTCTGTTCCGGCTTTAAAACATCCAGCGCCACCAAGGCCGTCACTAGTTTGCTGACCGAAGCAATCGGAAAAATTTTGGTCTCATTTTTTTTGATAATCGCCTCATTAGTTTCCAAATCAACAACCAGATAAGCATTGGCAGTCAGAGGTAAATTTTGGTCCGTCTTCTGTAAGAGGTAAGAAGACAGATCTGCCCCTTCGGCTAAATTATCGATTGCTTGATAGACCAACGGCTGGTTCCCCCAAACCGAGAAATAGCCAACTCGGCCCAAGACAATTGCCGCCGTCAAAAAAACCGCGCCTAAAAGCGCTAAGGCACTAATAGCCCAAATTGGTTTTAATTTAGAAAGGGAATTCAACTGTTTCATCTCTTATTTCTTAACCAGTGTTAATTGTCCGGTATTATCAATATCAAAATCAACAGTATTGCCGCTTGCTACGATGCCTGAAATTATGGCGTTGGCAATCGGCTGTTCTATTTTATCCTGAATAAAACGCTGCATCGGCCGGGCACCAAAAACTTCGTTAGACCCCAAACGGGCCACTGTTTCTGCCAGCTTGTCCTTTATTAGCAGATCAATACCCTGACTGTTCAACCGTTTGGCTAATTTAGAAAGCATTAAACTGGCAATTTTATTCAATTCATCCGCTCGCAGAGGATGGAAAACGACAACGGCATCAAAACGGTTCAAAAGCTCCGGCTTCAAAATCGCCCGCTGAACAATATAATCAATAAGCTCGTCTACCTTTTCTTGTGGAGCTTGGCCGGAACGAACCATCTGCCAAATCAAGTCCGCCGCAGCATTGGAAGTGGCAATAATAATCAAATTGCGTAAATTGACTTTCTTGCCGGATTTATCGGAAAAATAACCTTCATCAAAGATTTGCAAAAAGAGATCATGAACTGCCGGCGGTGTTTTTTCAAACTCATCCAAGAGTAAGACACCATAGGGGTGCTCGCGCACCAAATCAGCCAAAATGCCCGATTGGCCGGTAGCCGACGAACCAATTAATTTGGCAACCGCTTCGGTGGTCTGATATTCAGACATGTCCAAACGAATCATCTTGTCCTCATTGCCAAACATGACTTCAGCCAGCGCTTTACTGGTTTCGGTTTTACCAACACCGGTTGGACCCAAGAAAAGAAAAGAGCCAATTGGCCGTGCTTCGTTGCGAATTCCGGCCCGAGCACGACGCAAAGCGTTGGAGACCTGATTGACAGCTTCTTCTTGGCCGATTACCCGTTGATGCAAATTTTGTTCCAAATTCAATAAGGACTCTCTTTCAGCTGGTTGAATTTTTCCGATGGGAACCCCAATTTTGCCCCGAACCAGTTCAGCCACTTCATCTTCGCCAATCACGTGATAAGATCGCCCCTCAGCCCAGGGAATAATTTCGGTTAAGAGGTCAACCGCTTTGTCACCACTATCGCTCACGACAAAATAATTATTGGCACTTTTAACTATCGCTAAGAGTGCCGGATAAGTAAAGAAGAGTTTGTGCTCCTTCTCAATAGCCCAAACAGTTTGTTCCAGACTGCGGATAATTGACTCGTCAGGCAGAGGACGAAGAAAAATCCGATCGAAAGTTGCCATCAGGCTGGCATTCGATTCGAGCAGATGATGAAAATCTTCAGTACCAGCCAAGCCAATAATTTGTATGGCGTTAGATACAAGAAAAGGATAAACTAAACTGATAAAATCTGAGCCCAGACCGGCAAAACCCTGAAAAAGTCCGGCGAAATTATCAAAAACTAAAATAATATTACCAGCCGCTTGTGATTCTTTAAGAATCTTGAGCAATTCGCTTTCGACTGAAGCTTTATCTTTGAAGTGAGCCATAAAAACGGCCGTGTTAAAAAGAACCGGACGTTTGTGCTCCAAAGCAGCATTAGTCTCGCCATATTTGATTCGGCGCACTAAGTGCCAAACAATATCCATCCGTTCACTAGTGGTATCGGCAACAATGAAAACGTTGGCCTCTTTTTGCTTGGATAGAATATTTTCGACTTGAAAAACTTCTTCAGACCGAGTTGAATATTCGTGCAATTCTGATGAATAATCCAACCCATAAAGAAGATCCCAGCTGTATTTATCAAGATAATAAGTGGTGCCAAAACCCCAGTCTTTAGCTAAGCCGGGCAATTTGGACAAATTACTTTCGCTCCACCAGCGTTTGCGGTACTCACGGTACTCGATCTCATAGACAACCCAGCCAACCGCGCCAATAAGTTCCGCTTCATTAATGCCAAAACCAGCCAGCCAACGGGAAAAATCCTGGTCATTAGTCACCAGCCATTTAACTAAGTCGCGCAGTTTAAGCACTTGATCAGGGCTTAATGGTAATTTGTAGTAAGTCCCTCGGGGACGTTTGGCAAGATAATCGCGAGTAGCCTGATCGGAAATGCCGCAGCGACGAATAATTTGGCGGCCAACCGGTGACAAAAGAAAACCACGTAGGATATCACCGTCTTTAACATTCAGAAGGACTCGACCGACAGTAAAAGTAAAAAAATCTCCCGGTTGATAACGATTGAGAGCGACATTGTCAAAATAATAAGAAGCGTTAAAATAAAACTCCAACATTCTAGCAGCCAAATAAAAAGCTAAGCCCAAGAAAAATACGCCCCAGACTTTAGGCGCCCAGTAAATTAAATTGGAAAAAGAAAAAAAACCAGCAACCGCGATTAGAATAATCAGCAGGCTACCACTTATTTTGATAAAAAGTCGACGGTAATATTCGCTAAAAATTGATTCTAATATTAAAACTGGATAGAATGGGCTGTTTTTTATTAATTCTTTAATATCCATTTTATTTTCATCTGATTAAAAGTCCTAGACCGACTAAAAAGAAAAAAACCACCAATAGAGGTAAAATCAGCCAGGTTAATAAAATTAGCGGGTAGCTGACAATCACCAAAATTGTTGCCATCAGCCCGATAATAATTATGATCGTGCGCATAAAAATACCAACGCAACGCATAATCATGTTAACAGTAAAAACTGAAAGATAAGCCGTTATTTCCATGCTTCTTTCAGGATAACTTTCCCCCATACGCCGCCAGGGGGAAAAATAGGAGCGCAAAAGAATCGTGAGAGAAAAGAAATTAAAAGTAAAACGGATAAGATTGCCGTAGATATGCGTTAGATCGGCAATGGCCCGGCCATAATGCCAAATCAAGTAATTAGCAAAGATAACGACAAAGCGCATGCTTTATATTATACTATGCCAAAATAAAAATCTCTATCTAAAACGGTAAAAAACCTTGTCGCCAAAACGTAGATCCAGATAATCAAGATTTTTGCCTGATTTTTGCCAGTCATCGATAAGGGCCGGACTTTTGGTCAAGGAATTGAAATTGGTGATTAATTGGTCGGATGGCTGGTCAGCACTAAAAAAAAGGCGCCAGGTGCTAGAAGCTCCGCCATTACTTTTAGTAATGACTGCGGCAAAATCGTGTTGAGGTAAAACATCAATTTTGTTCAGCCGATAGACAAAGTTTTTGGAAGGCCAGGTTGTCAAGATTTCTTTAAGCCAATCCGAAAAAGTCACCACTCGTCGAAGCGATAGCGGGTCAATAACTATTTTCCCGATATCCGGCAAATCTGCCTTAGAATAAAATTCCAAAACAACCGCTTTAGAAAAACGAGGAGCAGTGGCATAAACCTTCCCTTCATCGCTAAGATAGTAACAAGAAATTTTTGCCTCTTGGTCGGAACACCAGATAATTTTGGCATCGCGGTCAGTAACGTTAATCTTAAGAGTGTTTAAGTCAGGCGAGACAATTTCGATTTTGGCTAGACCCGGAAAACGATCAGCTAAAAACTTCTCCAGTCTTGAAGAAGAAAAAAAGAAAACGTTATTGCGCGGTACTAAGCCAAGAATTTTACCTGACAATTGCTGATCAATGGCCGCTTTAAGCTTATTCAAATCCTCGCTGGTATGGCCGGCTAAACGAAAACCGGTAATGCATAGAAAGTCTAAATTTAAAACAGCAATAAAACTTCCCACCAATAAAATAACCACTATCAAGCCGACGAGATTTTTAACAACTTTGACATTCTTTTCGCGCTTGCGACTTGATTGAAGAATTTCTGACTTCGAATAAGCTCCCATTTTACTTAATGATGGTGCGGCCGCCAAGATAAGGTTGGAGAACTTCAGGAATCAAAATTGAGCCGTCAGCTTGCTGATTATTTTCAATTAAGGGAACCAAGATACGCGGTGAAGCGAGAGCCGTGCCATTTAACGAATGAGCTAAACGCGTCTTCCCGGCTTCATCTTTATATTTAATATTAGAACGCCGAGTTTGAAAATCGTGGAAATAAGAAATGGAGTGTGTCTCGCGATATTTGTTCTCTGATGGCACCCAAGCTTCGATATCATACTTTTTAACTTGGCCTTGGCCCAAATCACCGGTGCAATTGACCACCACATGATAAGGCAGCTCCAACCCCTGCATAATCTTCTCGGCATTCTCCAGAATTTTCTCGTGCCACTTGACGCTCTCCTCATGGTTAGCCTCGCAGAGAACCACTTGCTCAATTTTATAAAATTCATGCAGGCGAATCAGACCCTTGGTGTCTTTGCCGTGGCTACCGGCTTCACGGCGATAACAGGGAGAAAAAGCGACGAACTTAACCGGCAAATGTTCGCGTGGAATCACTTCATCAAAATAGTAACCCATGGTCGGAACTTCAGCCGTACCGGCAAGATATTCGCCATCCTGCGTTTTATACAAATCATCCTCGCCTTGCGGCAAATAGCCGGTACCCATAAACATTTCGGGCCGGTCAATGATCGGCGCCAAGAGCGGTGTAAAGCCGTCTGCCGTCACCACCTTAAGCGCATATTGCCAGAGAGCCAAGGAAAGTTCGGCTGCTTCGTTCTTTAGAAAATAACCGCGAAAGCCGGCCACTTTGGCTCCCCGATCAAAATCAGCTAACTTGAGACTGGTCATCAGTTCAACATGGCTTTTGGGAGCAAAAGCAAATTCCGGCCGCTTGCCCCAAACCTTAACTTCTTTATTATCACTGTCATCATCGCCTTCAGGTACGCTCATATCGGGAATATTAGGCACTTCAAGCATCAGCTTTTGCCAAGCCTTTATCACTTCTTTCAGTTCTTCCTCCTTTTTCTGCAAATCAGTCTTAACCGCTGACATCTTGTCGATCATTTTAGACTTCTCGTCTCCACTCGCTTTAGCGATGGCGTCGCTGGCCTCATTTTGCTGGCGACGCAAGTCATCGACTTCACCAACCAACTTGAGACGACTGTCATCGGCCTTGAGCAGGTCTTCAATGTTAAAAGTTAAACGCTTTTTGCGCGCCGCCTCGACGATAAGTTCTTTGTTCTCGCGAATAAATTTGATGTCTAACATATTTCTATAATAACAGATTTATTGATAAAATAAAGTGTGCTTTATGGCAATAAAAAACAAGCTTAAAAAAATCCCTCCATCTGATTTCCCTTCCCTGCTTAAAGAAATCAATGACCCGCCAGAAGAATTATATCTAGAAGGGGATTTGCCAAAGGAAGATGAGAATAAATTTTTAGCCGTGGTCGGATCGCGTAAATATTCACGTTATGGCAAAGAAGCTTGCGAGGAATTAATTGCCGGTCTCGCTGGTTACCCGATAGTCATCGTTTCCGGTTTGGCGCTTGGCATTGACGCTATCGCCCACCAGTCGGCGCTAAAAAACAAGTTATTGACGATGGCCATCCCCGGCTCCGGCTTAAGCCGAAAGGTTCTCCATCCTTTTTCTAATCATCGCTTGGCTGACCAGATAGTTGAAGCAGGTGGTTGTTTATTGTCAGAATTAGAACCTGAATGCCCGGCCGGTCTCCACACTTTCCCCCGACGCAACCGCCTTATGGCCGGACTCTCGCAGGCTGTGCTAATAATCGAAGCAGGTGAAAAATCGGGGACCCTGATCACCGCTCGTCTAGCGATGGAATATAATCGCGACGTTTTGGTCGTGCCGGGTTCGATTTTCTCGCCACAATCGCGTGGAGCCAATTCTCTTATCCGCCAAGGCGCCATGCCGGTAAATAAAAGTGAAGATATTTTACAGGCGCTCGGCTTTGCAACCGAAGAAGCACAAGAAGAAAAGCAACAGCGCTTATTTGCCGATCTCTCGCCAGTGGAACAAAAAATTGTGGAAATTTTGGAAAGTGATTCATTTTCTCGCGATGAATTGATCGAAGTCGCTGAGCTTACTATCAGCGAAGCGAATATCGTCCTCTCAACCATGGAAATCAAAGGCATTATTAAAGAAGCCATGGGAGAAATCCGATTAATATGAAAGTTGCCCACATTTGACAAGGAGTTACAAAGAGGATAATACTTGCTAAACTGTTTGGGGTAAAAACCAAATAAAAAAATAAAAAATGAAATTGCTTATTGTTGAGTCACCGGCGAAAGCCAAGACTATTTCAAAATATCTGGATAATGCCTATACCGTACGCGCGAGCGTGGGGCATATCCGCGATCTGCCCAAATCGAATAAGAATGCTATCGATATTGAGGGTGGTTTTATCCCCCATTATGAAATTTCCAAAGGTAAAGAACATGTTATCGAAGAATTATCGCGCTTGACCAAAAAAGCCGATGAAGTTCTGCTCGCCACCGACCCCGACCGCGAAGGCGAAGCGATTGCTTGGCATCTACAGCAAGCTCTTAAATTAAAAAATCCCAAACGCGTCGCCTTCCATGAAATTACCAAGGAAGCGGTGCAGGAAGCAATCAAGCACCCGCGCACAATCGATACCAACTTGCGCGTCGCCCAAGAAGCACGCCGCGTCTTAGACCGCCTCTTCGGTTATGATCTTTCGGCTTTGATCTGGCAAAAGGTACGCTACGGTTTATCGGCTGGGCGCGTGCAATCGCCCGCTCTGCGCCTGATTGTTGAACGGGAAAAAGAAATCCGCGCCTTCATCCCTGAAGCTTATTGGGTAATTGAAGCGCTTTTTGAGGATAAAAATAAAAACCAAATTAATTTCCATTGTCCGCTTGAACCCAAAACCGAAAAAGAGGCTAACGATATTGTGGAGCGGGCGAAAAAAGCGGATTGGCAAGTTGGCACGGTTGAAGAAACCAAAACTAAGCGTTCAGCCCGCGCTCCTTTTACTACCTCAACTTTGCAGCAAGCGGCTTCTTCCCGGCTTGGTTATTCGCCGAGCATTACTATGCGTTTGGCCCAACGCTTGTATGAATCTGGTTACATTAGTTATATGCGCACCGACAGCACGAATTTAAGCCAGCAAGCCATTGGCGAAATTGCCGACGTGATTAATAAAAAATTCGGTGCCAACTATTCCTCACCCCGCCAATACCAGACTAAAAGTAAAAATGCCCAAGAAGCCCATGAAGCTATCCGCCCGACTCACGCTTCAGTTCTCTCGGCGGGCACTAGTGTTCAAGAAAAAAAATTATATCAATTGATCTGGCAGCGAACTGTGGCCAGCCAAATAACTGACGCTGAAATTTTACGAACCAAAATTACCGCAATTGCCAACGACCCCTCGACTAAGCTCGGGGCAAGCAAAAAAATTCCCGAGTTCGAAGCCACTGGCTCGCGCATTACTTTCGACGGTTGGTTAATTGCCGATCCGGCTTCGCGCGGCGAAGAAGTTGAATTGCCAAAACTTACTACTGGTGACAGTCTTGATTTAAAAAATATCGAAGCCATCGGCAAAGAAACCGAACCGCCCCATCGTTATACCGAGGCCGGCTTGATTAAAGAATTGGAAAAACGGGGCATTGGCCGCCCCAGCACTTACGCGACGATTATCAAAACCATCCAGGATCGCGATTATGTCATTAAAGACAATAAGGCGCTTAAATCAACTGATACCGGCGAAGTGGTGAGCGATTTCTTGAGCAAATATTTTGCCGATTATGTGAGCGACACCTTTACCGCCGAGATGGAAGATGAATTGGACCAAATCGCTAACGGTGAGCGCGATTATATTAAGACATTAAAAGATTTTTACGGTCCTTTCACCAAAGATATCGCCAGTAAGAAAAAAATTGAGAAAATTACCAATCTAGGTGAAGCGCCAAAAGAAATAAAGTGTCCTAAATGCAGTTCGCCCATGATTATTAAGTTGGCCAAGAGTGGTAAATTTTATAGTTGCTCACGCTTCCCCGACTGCAGTGGCGCTCTAACTCTTGAAGGTAAAGAATTGGAAGGCCCCAAATTAACCGGCGAGAAATGCCCCGATTGTGGCAGCAACTTGGTGGAGCGCGAAGGAAAGTTCGGCAAATTCGTTTCTTGTTCCAGCTACCCCAGATGCAAATACATCAAGAAAGACGCTGTGATTGAAGGGGAAGAAAGAAAGGGTGATTCTGGCGTAGAATGCCCAGTCTGTCATAAGGGTACAATGGTAGAAAAAAGAGGACGTTACGGAATTTTCTACGGCTGCTCAAATTATCCCAAGTGCAAGAATATCATTAAAACCAAACCGACCGGCAATATTTGCCCGCAATGCGGTTCGCTGATGATGGAAGGCACCAAAACTATCCCCGAACGTTGTTCTAACAAAGCTTGTCCTAACCATAACCCTCATCGGATGAAATAATTGACAGATTGTGCTAAGTTATTGGCATATATGAGTATGGACCCGAAGGAAATTATCGGGCTAATGAAGGATCCTAGCAATAAAGACCAGGAGCTAATTACCCGCGCTCTAGCCTTTGCCGAGAAAGCTCATGCCGGGCAAACTCGCGCCTCAGGCGAACCTTATATTATCCACCCCTATAACACGGCTTTGATCTTGGCCGAGTTCAAAACCGATGCTGAAACCATCGCCGCCGGCCTTTTGCACGATACTCTGGAAGATACCGGTATCTCGTTAGACGAACTCACCAAAGAGTTCGGCCAACAAATTGCTTTTATGGTGGAAGGAGTAACCAAGCTTGGTAAATTAAAATATCAGGGCGCCAAACGCCATACCGAAAGTTTGCGCAAACTTTTCGTCGCCATGGCCGAAGATATTCGTATTATTGTTATTCGCCTGGCCGACCGCCTCCATAATGTGCGCACGCTCAAACACTTGCCGGAAAATAAACAAAAGAGAATTGCTTTGGAAACCCTCGAAATTTATGCTCCCCTGGCCAATCGTCTAGGCATCTGGCGCCTGAAAAGCATGCTGGAAGATGCCAGTTTCCCCCACGCTTATCCTGAAGAGTACAAAAAAGTGGTCGCGTTGCGCAAAACTAAAGGCAAGGAAACGATCAAGCGTTTGGAAAAAATTTATCGCACTCTGCAGAAAGAGCTGACCGCGCGAGGCTTTAAAGATTTCTCAATTGATTACCGCATTAAATATCTCTACAGCTTATACACTAAGCTCTTGCGTAAAAACATGAATATCGAAGATATTTATGACATTTCCGCCTTGCGTGTCGTAGTTGAAACTATCGAGGAGTGTTATCAGGTTTTGGGAATTATCCACAGTATTTGGCAACCTATCCCCGGCCGACTCAAGGATTATATTGCCAACCCTAAAACTAACGGCTATCAAAGCATCCACACTTCGATTTTTACCGGCGACGGCAGCGCGGTAGAAATCCAAATTCGCACCAAACAAATGCAGTACGAAGCCGAATTCGGTTTATCATCGCATATACTTTATGATGAATTTGACAAAGAAAGAAAAGGCCGAGCCAAAGGCAATGTTGTAAAATGCAAAAAAATTACCAAGGACCTCAAATGGGTTGAGGAATTGATTGACTGGCAAAAGCAGGTCAAAAGCGACGATGAAGAATTCCTGGTTCACCTTAAAGACCGCCTGATTCATGAAAGGATCTTCGTCTTCACCCCCAAGGGCGAAGTGGTAGAATTGCCAAAAGATGCCACGCCAATCGACTTTGCTTATGCCATTCATTCCGATATCGGCCATCACGCCGCCGGCGCCAAAATCAACGACAAAATGTCCTCGCTTGATAGCAAATTAAAAAACGGCGACGTGGTTAATATTATTACCAATAAAAACAACCGCCCCACCAGCAAGTGGCTAGATTTCACTAAAACCACCGACGCCAAGCGCCACATTCGCAATTATCTGCAAAACACTAAATAGAAAAATTCTTAATACAATAGAGATCGTCGGTGTCATCTTCCGGACCGGCTTTGGTTTCGGCAATTTTTATTTCCTGGCCAACTTCTTCAGGCGCGAATTCCTCCTCATCGATAAGCACATCTGCCTGACTGATAGGTAGGTCTAGGACATTTACCGGACCACTTTGTTCAAGCATCGCCAGTATCCGTCTAAGTTCATCGGGCGAAGTAAAATCAATCATAATCCGTCCGCCAGTATCGCTACGCGCCTCAACCTTAACTCGGTTGCCGTATTTTTCGGTTAAGCGTTCTTCAAGCTCAATAATCTCCGGCATGACAAAAGTATCCTTGCGCCGCACGCGGTCATAAGCGATGCGCCGGGCAATCTGTTCAGTATCGCGCACGGTCAAGCGCTTGATCATAATCTCTTTAAAAACGGTGATCTGCTCGTCAGGATGATCAGCCAACATCAAAAGTGGCTTAGTATGACCCTCGGCAATCTGTCCGGCGATAACGGCATCAAGCACCTCCTGCGGGAGATTCAGCATGCGGATGGTGTTAGAAACATATTCGCGGCTACGGCCAACACGCTTGCCGACATCACCATGCGACAAACCGAACTCGTTAACCAAGCGGAAGAAGGCTTGCGCCCGATCAACCGGATTCAGATCCTCACGCTGGAGATTCTCAATGATCGCCAGTTCCAGTTTTTCCTTATCGCTCTGTTCGCCGGTGCGGATAACCGCCGGTACTTGGCGCAAACCGGCAATTTGCGAAGCGCGCCAGCGCCGTTCGCCAGCAATCAACTCATATTCACTATAAAAACTGCCATCTTCCCGCTCAACCTCGCGGCGAGTGACCACCAGCGGTTGGAGCACGCCGTATTGCTTGATTGATTCGGCCAAATCCTGCAAACGCTCGCCATTAAATTCATGGCGCGGCTGGTAAGGATTGGGCTTGATTTTCTCAACCTCAATCAAAAAGATTTTATCTTCGTAATTTCCTGGCATAAGGTGCCGAAGGAGAGAATCGAACTCTCACCTCTTGCGAGACACGATTTTGAGTCGTGCGCGTCTACCAATTCCGCCACTTCGGCTCTAGTTTACATTTTACCCGATTCTATCCTAAAATCAACTCTCAAAACTTTTAATTTCAACCTTACTTCAGATTCATACCACAACGTTTCCGGATATGAAGTTAGATGTATCTAAAAACAAACATTCCATATCATGAGCCTATTTTTTTCAAGCTCTTTTGAAATTTTACATTATTGACTTTTTAAACATTGTCCTGTAATTTTATCATAAACATACACCAACACTAAAAAGGAGGATATCGTGAAAAAGATCGCAGATTTGTGGCAACGACTGAAGATGTATGCAACAGCTCCATCAGCAACTTCTTTTGGCTCGCGACGTAAATTACCTTTGTGGAGGTCAGTGTTGGCTGATTACGTATGCATCTTCTCTTTTGGTCTTTACAAACCATGAAATTTAGGGGGAAATCCCTGAGCAGTCCCGCGATAACATCAACGGACTTTTTTATTGTATTTCGAAAGGGCTTAATAAAAATAATTAGAAACTATTCGTTGAGTAAAATTTTGTTTAACGTTTGCGGATAAAAGAAGTTTGCGAAGCAAATTTGAACGAAGCGAACTACAAGTGAACGTAGTCAGCTAATGTGTGTTATATTCTCCGAAGGATAAAAATTTAGTGCAACGTTTCGAAGGAAAATTTTTGAGTTCAGGCGGCTCGCGTTATTTTTTTCTTTTTGAACCAACCCACAAGAAACATAATTCCTATAAAAAAAGCTACTCCAGAAATTTGCACAGCCCATGCTAAATAATACCATTCAAAACCAGCTTTAAAAATATTCATCAAAATCATTATCATGTATAAAATTCCTCCAGTGATAAAACCAACCCCTCCAACAATTTCGTGTTTCCAAGAGATCAATAAAACAATCAATAAAATCATTGCTGGAATATTATGCATAAACAACCCTACGATTGTTCCCCAGAATCCATAATTCCCTTCAAAAACATCTAGTGACATCAATGCTAAAAATAATATAAAAATTATTGATAAAATTCTCGGTGTCCAATAAATAAATTTGCTAACCCTTTTTCCCATATGTAATCAATATAAGAGATTATTATTTAAAATTTCCGTTCCAGAAGTAAAAGCGAGTCGTTTGTAAAGAATTTTTAATAATTCTTTACAGTGAAACAATTTTAAATTATTTTTTATTTTTTTATTTGCTTAACCCCTGCGCGTAAAAGAAAAGATAGAGCTATAACTAAAGCAATAGCGATTATAAGTAAGGGAGTGATCATTAAAAATGATCCACCAGAATTGATTCCAAAAACAGAAAAGACAACAGTATACCCAGTCACCAAGATTATGAGGGGTACAGCCAAAGAAATCATTAAAATTCCCAATATTTTTGATTTTAGCATAAATATAATTTACTTATTTTTTATGAGATATTGATTTGTAGAGAAAATTTTTAGTTTTTTCGTCTAACTCGTTTCTGTGCGCAGCATTTTGTGTTATGATACTTTAAGTAGTGTTTTATGCGAGGAAACAGCTATTATATCATAACACTTTCGACCTTTTATTTATAAGTTCAATTATACCGAGAAATTGGAAAATATAGAAATGTATCTTCAAAAAACCGCTTTGAAGTCAAGATGGCAAAAGAACAGGCAAAACCGAGAATAATCGTAATTATCGGACCAACGGCGTCGGGAAAAACAGCTTATTCGATCAAACTAGCCAAAAAAATCGGCGGCGAGATTATTAGCGCCGATTCGCGACAGGTTTATAGGGGCCTAGATATTGGCAGCGGCAAAGTTACCAAAAAAGAAATGGCTGGCATCCCCCACCATCTGCTTAGTGTAGCTAACCCCAAAAAAGTCTTCACGGTTTCTGACTTCCAGAAACTAGCCAAAAAGAAAATTGAAGAAATTATAAAAAGAGGCAAAACGCCAATCATTGTCGGCGGCACAGGCTTCTATATTCAAGCGATCACTGATAATTTAGTCCTACCAGAAGTAGCACCAAATAAAAAATTAAGGCAAGAATTAAGCAAGAAATCTTCTGATCAACTTTTTGCTATTTTAAAAAAATTAGATTCTAGAAGAGCCAAAGAAATAGATAGCAAAAATCCCGTGAGATTAATTAGAGCCATTGAAATTGCGAAAGCGTTGGACAAGGTACCCCTACTTCGCCAAGCCCGCCTGCCGGACGGGCAGGGCTTCGCAGGGCAAGCCTTTTATGATTTTGAAATCATTGGCATCAAAATTGATCAGGAAAAATTAAATGAGAAAATTTACAAACGCCTGATGGAACGCTTAAGGCACGGTCTAATTACCGAGGTAAAAAAATTACACGAGCAAGGCGTGAGTTGGAAAAGGATGGAAGAGTTAGGTTTAGAATACCGTTATCTCGCCCGCTTTCTGCAAGCTAAAATTACTAGAGAAGAAATGATTAAACAACTCTATAGCGAGATCATTAGATACTCTAAACGTCAAATGACTTGGTTTAAAAGGGATAAAAGAATCACGTGGATTGAAACTTAGGCGGGCCCACGAGGACTCGAACCTCGATCGATGGTTTTGGAGACCATTGTTCTACCATTGAACTATAGGCCCCTCGCAACTTACTTTTTTACCTCAACGTGCTGGGTGTGTTTTTTGCACCATTTGCAGTACTTTTTAAGGTCAATTTTGCGTTCAACCTTTTTCTTGTTTTTGCGGCTCCAATAATTGGTTCTCTTGCAGTTTTTGCAGGCCAATTTGATTAAAAAATCTTGTGACATATTTATTTTGTTGTGTTTTTAGAATTGTTTAACTATAAGGCAAAAACCTTAAAAGATCAAGGTTTTGCCTGCTGAACCTCAAAATTTATTCAGAACCAGTCCCCTAATTAAGTTTATTCATCGCCGCCCTGGTCATCGGGCCGAAGACGCCGATCGCCGGGATGCCATTGGCCTGCTGAAATTTCTGCAGAGCTGCCTTGGTGGCCGGACCGAAATAAGTGGTGATTCTGGGGAAAGTAAAGTAACCCAAATTCTTTAGAACTTCTTGCAGAGCAGAAACTTCTTTGCCAATTGAACCCAAGCTGAGATTTTGAGTAAACTTGGCTCCCAGAGCTGGAACAGCTGGAGTTTGGTTTTCTCCGGCAATTGGAGAATTGTCAATCAGCTTATTCATCGCCGCCCTGGTCATCGGGCCGAAGACGCCGATCGCCGGGATGCCATTGGCCTGCTGAAACTTTTGCAATGCAGCTTTAGTCACGGGACCAAAATAAGTGGTAATACTGGGATGAGTAAAATAATTTAATTCCTTCAATAACCTTTGCAAAGCTGAAACATCTGGGCCAGTTGCGCCTAAACCTAGATTGCGGGTAAATTGAGAGATGCCAACGGAAATTTTCTTTGCTTCGCTTGTTGTTGTCACACCAGTTGCCTGAATTTCGTCACTAGTTGATTTCGACGGAGATGATCCGCTAGTGCCTCCTTTGCCGGCAAGCTCCACGCTGTCAAAACTCATATTGACAATCTGGCCCAAGCTGGTGATGGCAGTAGTTAAAATATTATCTTCATACCGGTCCAAAGATCCGGTAAAAGTAAACTGGTTGCTTGGCTGGCTAGAACTGACAACTAAAGAAAGTGAAGCGGGAACTGTCTGCCCGGAAGAATTGGTCACCCCCAAGTCAGTTGCCACGTTATTGGGATTGGTAACATTAACCGTTACACCTGCTTTAGGAGAACCTCCGCGAATAGCATTAACTTTAACCTGGTTATAAACAGCGTTAAGCAAACCGGCAAGGATATTGGTGGTTGAGAAAACTGAATCAGTGATAGTATTCTGATCGCTCGCACCTAAGCCTGACTGTTTGATGTCGGTATTGACGCAAGTCAAAGTGGTATTGGTAATTTGGTTATCTTTAGCACTGGCCCCGTCAAAATAGAAACCGTTACCGATGTCAATATCATCATTAGCAAAAGTATTGTCGCCGGAAGAAATGTGATAAGCAAAATAAGGCGAAGCACCTTCAGTTAATGATGGTTCGCTAAAACCACTGGCAATGGTCACTGGCGTCGCCACCAAAGTTTCAAAGCCATCAGTGCCGGTGTAAGTAAAAGTATCGGTCCCGGCATTATAATCGAAGAAGTCGGACTTGAAAGCTTGGCAAGTGCCGCCGCCCATAGCGTCAAAGAAATCTTGGCAATGAGTCAAAGAATCAATAGCAATGGCACCACCCATGTCCCAATCATTGGGAATAATAATTGTCGTCAAACCGGAAGGCCCGCCAAACGATAGATCTCCGGCAAGAGCGCTAAAACCGCCGGCCGCCTTGGCTTCGGCGATAGTGGCAGAACTGACCGCCGCGTCATCGGCGTTAACGGCATCCATTGTCGGGCCAGTACCGCCAATGAAAAAAACAACATCCCCGGTAGTAAATCCTTGATTGAAAGAGTATTCGCCGCCGTTGTAATACAAGGGGCTTAAATTTGTTAGCCAGTAAGTAGAAGCAGCTTGGTTAAATTGGTTGCCGGAGAAATCAATATCGGAGGCAAAACTTTCAACTCTGATGCCGTCAGTGGCAAAATCGGCGATCGTATTGGTGGCGACTAAACCATCAGAGATATCCATCGGCAAGCTAGAAGAAAAAACTCCGTTAAGATCGATGAAACCGATGCCTCCGGTTGTGGATTGGGCAATATCATTGCCGGAAATCTCAAAATCAGCGACCTCGCCGGTCAAAAGAATAACGCCGTTAAGACCGGAACCGGTAAGAGTATTGTTGATGGTATTATCGGTTATGACAACATCGCTCATATCCTGGCCAATCACAAGCAAGGCTCCGCCGGCAATGGTGTTTTGATCAATCGTAATATCTTTGGAAATAGGATAGAGGCAGCCGTCATCGCAATTGGAACCATTTTTGTAAACGGCTTGATCGTTAGGAAAACCGATAAGCGCGTAATTATTATTGAGAGTATTATTTTGGACCAACAATCCCTGCTGATTAAACAGGACGACGCCCATCAGCCCGTTATTGGAATTGCCGTCGCTTAAAGTAGAATTTTTGACCGTCAGATCAAAAGCCATGCTTGAGATAATGGAGAAGGAAGCGTTGTCGTGAAAATTGACATTATCAACAGTAACCCTCTTGGGTATTGACTGATAGTAAGAGTACAGCGGGTGGCCGGAACCGATAGTCTCCAGATCTAAATCGGAATAAGTGTTGCTATCCAAATAAGACTGATTGCCACCGGAAATCGCCAAAGGCTGTGGATAATTGCCAACATCACCGTAACCGTGACTATAGCCGGACCTGGTCAGCTCTGAATTTTCAATAGTTATATCGCTGACAAACTCGCCGAGATAAACCAGCATATTTGAAGCATTGTCCAGAAAAACATTATCTAAAGTAATATCATTAGCTTGGCCGATAATCAGCATGGTGAAGAGATTCGTGCTGGTACCGCTAGTATTAGCCATCTTCAAATCGGAAATGCTGACATTATGAATTTGCTCGGCAGTTGTCGTCCCGCTGCCGTAAATAGTGAAAACTTGATCGTTGGCATTGACTGAGGTGACACCGGAAGCGTCAATGGTTAAAGAACTGGTACCTAAGCCGTTGATGGTCGTAGTGGAGTGAGACAGAGAAATCCGATCAGTTAAATAAATGGTTTCTCCGGTCAGACCTGAATCAAAATTGATCGTAACAGCTTTGCCGTCATTAGCTGCATTATTGGTCTCTTCCAAAGCGGCGCGAAAAGAGCAATCTGCATCGGCTGTTGCACAGTCACCGTCTCCAGCTGCCGCATCAGAGGCATCAGTAGTGGTACTAACAGTAAAGGTACAGGAGGTAAGATCACAGTCCGCAGCTTGAACGAAAACCGGCAAAGTTAAGATTAGTAAGGCAAAAACAAAAAGGGAGATCGACAATCGAACAAAGAAAAATTTTTTCATAATAAAATAAATATCTACTATTAAAAGATAATTATATTATAGCAAAAAAGTACCTCCCCATTAGCCTATGCTCTAGACTGATGTGGATAAGTTTTAATTTCAGCTATTCAGTCGGTGGAGCGCTTGGTGACTCCGGTGCCTCTGGCGCCGGATCGGTTTCGGTTGGCTCAGTTGGCGCCGGATCGGTTTCGGTTGGCTCAGTTGGCGCCGGATCGGTTTCGGTTGGCACAGTTG